>Ga0074195_1001490_pt1 | contig 32665 bp, 34 predicted proteins | sample EPASupsiteHSE623_FD_64525 | JGI IMG/M metagenome (GOLD analysis project Ga0074195, IMG submission 64525) | Bioremediated contaminated groundwater from EPA Superfund site, New Mexico - Sample HSE6-23 | ecosystem: Environmental > Aquatic > Deep subsurface > Groundwater > Contaminated ... | reverse complement strand
CCGCCACCCCATCATCAATATCAAAGGGCTGACGGCGGAGATCACCGCACTCCTGGGCGACAAAGCCGCCTGCACCGACTGGAAACTCGGCACCACCCAGACCGTTTCCAAAAAGCTGCATGTGATTCCGCTGATGATCAGTCTGGGATGAAGGGCAACACCGTAGGATAACTTTTTAGCTTCTAGCGAGCACACACCCGATGGCCTTCGTCGAACCGAAGTACAAAAAAAGCCAAATCAACAAAGCGGGCCGTATCCTAGTTAACCCGGAGGGATACTCTCAAGAAGAACGGTCTTGGGCCGATCTCGTCCTCGCCAACTGGCGGGCCTGTCACGGCTACCCAATTAACACATTCCAGGCTCTTCTGCGGTTGAGATTGAAAGCGATTGACAAAAAAGCAATCGTTGCACAACGCATGAAGCGTGCGCCTTCAATCATTCTTAAGCTGCAACGCTTCGAAGGAATGAATCTTGCCCGAATGCAGGACATCGGCGGACTACGAGCGGTCGTCAGCTCAATTGAGCGAGTGCGAAAGCTTGAAGCAGAATATCGAGCCAGCCATTTCAAACATACGCTCGTGTCCTCAAAAGACTATATCGCTGAACCTAAGGCAGATGGGTACCGCGGCATTCATCTGATCTACCGCTACTCCAACATGAAAGCCCCAGCCTACAATGGACTCTCGCTCGAACTCCAAGTTCGAACTCGTGTGCAACACGCTTGGGCAACTGCTGTGGAAACGATGGGAACATTTCTTGGACAAGCACTCAAGTCTGGGCAAGGAGAACAGGAATGGCGTAGCTTTTTTGCCAAGGCAAGCGCAGCGCTCGCGGTCGTTGAAAAGTCCCCAACTGTTCCAGGGTTCGAGAAATATTCAGCGACCGAAATCTACGCACAGGTTGCAAAATCAGAGCAACGACTTCACGTATTGGATAAGCTGAACGGCTTTGCCATTGCCGCCGACAGAATTACAACGGAACACGGCCAAGGTGCGTATCACCTTGTCGTTCTGGACTCAGAAAATAGGACCGTGTCGATACGTCCATATCCAATCTCCCGCCTCGAACAGGCTAACGTCGACTACGCCGAAATTGAAAAACGCACAAAGGCAGGCGAGCCGATTGAAGCAGTTTTGGTTTCTGCCGGGCCGATCGATGCCTTGCGGAAGGCATATCCAAACTACTTCTTAGACACTCAGGCGTTCGTGACACAAATAAAAAAAATCATTGCCGATGTTCACAAAAAACCTCAATCACCCCTTCTGGGTAGTTAATTTGCGATTATTACTTTGAGTAAAGTTGAAAAATTAAGAATATCCGCCATCTTCCCCCATTGGCACGCAGCCGAGTACCGGAGAGGCCGCCGAAAAGGGAGGTTGCACTGTTTGAGGCGCAGCCGAGTTTGCAACATCCCGGCGGCATCGAGGAACGCAGGGCATCCCGCCTACGGCGGGACAAGTGACACGGGGGCCTTTTCTTTGGTTCGTTTCTTTGGGCAAGCAAAGAAATGAACAAACCCATTCTCTCTCAACCAACGAACTCACCGTGCCCCTAATCAACTCCCCAACTGAACTCACAACAAGCGCCACCGATGCCCTGCTTGCCATCGAATGCACCATGATCATCGCACTCCTGCTGCGCACCGCGCCTGCCAACCGCTGGCGAACAAACCTCTGGTGCTCAGCCTTTGCCCTCCTCGCAACCGCATCCTTCCTCGGCGCCCTGCTACACGCACTGGAGCTACCAAAATCCATGCGCATAGCGCTGTGGACCCCTCTCTACATGAGCCTGGGGATTCTCGTACTACTGTTCATCGTGGGGGCTGTTGCGGATTGGCGGGGGCGAGTCGCGGCTATACGCCTTGTCCCGTGGGGCATCGGGGCAAGCGCAGCCTTCTTCGGACTGACCGCTCTGCTGGGTGGAAAGTTCATCGTCTTCATCGTGTATGCGGCAACAATTATGCTGAGCACCCTGACCATCTACACCTTTCTGGCCGCCACCCATCGGTTGAAAGGCGCCGCCGTCGTGGCCCTGGCAATTCTCCTCAATCTGGGCTGCGGCCGCAGTGCAGGCGAGCAATCTCTCGCTCCACCTTCTTTTCCCCTTTGACCACAACGGACTCTTCCACCTTATCCAGATAGTGAGCACCGCGATCCTCGGGCTGGGAGTGCACCTCGGCATGAAGTCCGCGCGAACCTATTGACCCGGCGATTAAATACGTCATGCCCGAATGCTTTCGTCGGGCATCCATTCCTCTGGATTCCCGCCTGCGCGGGAATGACGGTTTACATATTTAACCACCGGAGCAATAACGGCTTCGCGAACGGGCCTACAGCAACCGCTCAAAAAACCGCCCCACCTCGCTTGGCCGATGCGCATCCGACCCAGCCACCAGCGGAACCCCCAAGGCCACAGCCTCGTCGATCAGTGAGCGCACCGGATACTGCTCCCCCCGATGGGAAAACCCGGAGGTATTCACCTCCAAGGCCATGCCCTTCCCGCGCATCCCTTGAAAAATCTCGCTGATCTGGCGCTGATGCGAAGCGGTGAAATGCACCTCGGGATGATGGCGAAGCACGGCATCCAGATGGCAAAGCACCGTGCCGGGCAGGGACTCGACCGCCTCCAGCAGGGTGGCAAAGTAGTCGGAGATCACTCGCTCCACCCCCTGCTTGCCCAGAGGCTCCAGATTCCCCTTGCGGCGGCTCACCACGTTGTAGTGATGCCCGTCGATCTCGTAGTAATGGAAGGAAAGACCGACCCGGTCCCAGGTGTACTGCTGGAGGAAATCAAGAATCGCAGGAACCTGTTGGAGATTGTAGCCCACCTCCACCCCGATCCCGATGCGGAGCCGATCCCCGTAAACCTGCCGCAGCCGCTGCCCTTCGCAATGGTAGGCGGCAAAATCCTCCTCGGTCAGCCAGGTGGACTCAGGGTAGCGGATGCCGCATTCCAGGTGCTCAAGAAAGACCAGCTCCTCAAGCCCCTTGTCGATGGCGGCAAGGACATACTCCTCCATCTCGCCGCTGGCGTGGTGGCAGAGCCGGGTATGGACATGGCCGTCGCTCTTGGGGTTGATCAGCATGGGATTTTGCCGGATAAGGGGAAATATTCCTAAAACTGGGAGATCGCTTGGTTAAGACCATTACCTTTCGCGATGAGCCCTGTCGAACCGCTGCCCTTTTGCTACTACGGGCCTTCGACAGGCTCAGGCCGAACGGTATTGTGTCCTTATTTTGCTTAAAAGATCTACTCAGGCGTTGCCGCGGGGGAAGAAATGCAGCACCCCGTCGATCTCCGAGGTATCGCAAACCCGACCCGGCCCCAGTTCGACAAACTGCTCAATGCCTTCCATGTTGATGGAAAATTGCTGCCCGTCCGGCATGTGGTACACAACCGTGCGGACTCTCGTTATATCAATGGGCGATCCAGTCACTCTCATATGCATTCCTCACCAAAATCCTATAAAAAAACAGAACATCGCTGTTCTGTAATTTAGTCATTCGTTAAATTATAGCAAGCTGCCTGCGGAAAATAATCCGTGTTGTCCGGTTAATACCTTGCGTCATCAATCAAAAAGTCCAAATCCCCCCTGGCCCCCCTTTGCTAAAGTGGGGAAAAACTTATACTTCCCCCTTTGGAAAAGGGGGATTTGCCGGTGATAATACAGCATTTCACCCCGCTTCAATTTCTTAACCGGACAGTGCTGGAAAATAATCAATAATTTTTCCGCGCCAAGACCTCGCGGGGCTTGGAGCCGTCCGCCGGGCCTACCACCCCTTCCTTTTCCATGAGCTCGATCATGCGGGCGGCCCGGTTGTACCCCACCCGCAGCCGCCGCTGCACCATGGAGATGGAGGCCTGCCCGGTCTCGCAGACCAGGGCCACGGCCTCGTCATATTTTTCGTCCATCTCTCCGGGGCCGTCGCCCTCTGCTGCCTCGGATTCCTCGGCCAGCTTGAGCACGGTTTCATCGTAGCGGGCAGTGCCCTGTTCCCTGAGGAAGGCCACGATCCGCTCGGTTTCCTTCTCCGAGATGTAGGCGCCGTGAATCCGCTGGAGCTTGCTGGTGCCGGGAGGCATGAAGAGCATGTCGCCCGCGCCCAGCAGGTGCTCGGCCCCGCTCCCGTCCAGGATGGTGCGGGAATCGATCTTGGAGGAGACCTTGAACGACATCCGGGTCGGGAAGTTGGCCTTGATCAGGCCGGTGAGCACGTCCACCGAGGGGCGCTGGGTGGCGAGGATCAGGTGCATCCCTGCGGCCCGCGCCATCTGGGCCAGCCTGGCCACGGCATCCTCGACCTCGCGGGAGGAGACCATCATCAGGTCGGCCAGCTCGTCGATGATGATGACGATGAGCGGCAACTTCTCCGCGGCCTCGGCGTTGTAGCTGGCCAGGCTCTTGACCTTGGCTTCTTCCATCAACTGGTAGCGGCGCTCCATCTCCCGCACCGCCCATGAGAGGGCCCGGCTGGCCAGCTTGGGATCCACCACCACCGGGTGCAGGAGGTGGGGGATATCCTCGTAGCAGGAAAGTTCGATGCGCTTGGGGTCCACCAGCAGGAGACGGACCTCCTCGGGGGTGGCCTTGAGCAGGATCGAGCAGATGATGGCATTGACCGCCACGCTCTTGCCGGAGCCGGTTGCCCCGGCGATGAGCAGATGGGGCATGCGCGCGAGATCGGCGATCACCGGATTGCCCACCACGTCCATGCCCAACCCGATGGTGAGCCTGGAGGCGGCCTTTTGGAATTTCTCATGGGCGAAGATATCGCGCACATAAACAATATGCCGGGTGGGGTTGGGAATCTCGATGCCCAGCGCGGCCTTGCCGGGAATGGAGCCGACGATGCGCACGCTCTCGGCCTTGAGCCCCAGGGCAAGGTCGTCGGCCAGGGCGATGATCTTGTTGATCTTCACCCCTGGTGCCGGGGAAAACTCGTAGGTGGTGATCACCGGGCCCGGCGAGATGCCGACCACTTTGCCCACCACCCCGAAATCCTTGAGCCTTTCTTCCAGTTCGGTGCTGACCGCATAGTAATAGTCGCGGTCCACGGCCAGTTCCGGGTTTTCCGACTTGTCCAGCAAGGAGAGCGGCGGCAGCCGGTATTCGCCGCTGGCCGCGGGCAGGAGGTGAAAGGTCTCGTCCTCTGCCGCATTCCCGGCATCAAGCCGCACCGGCTCATGCACATTGGGCACGATGGGTGCACCTTCGCCAGGGTTCGCCTCGACAGCAAGGGAAGCAACTCCCCCCCCTTTTTTCTTGTCCTGCTTGGCAGCGCCATTGTCTTCGGGCACTTGCCTGTTAGCCCAACGGCTGGCCAGGGTTTCGCGCAGGCTATGGCCCAGGCGATAGGGGGAGAACCTGCTGATCAGCATCAGGGAGATGACCAGGACCACGACAAACAAAAGGAAGGAGCCGGGACCGCCGAAGAACTGCTGGGCATACTGGGCCAGAAGGGTTCCCAAAAAACCGGCAACCGGATAGGTGTGCTCAAAAACGGTGAAAGAAGCCGGGGAGGTGAAACCGGAAAGCCCGGCGCTGGCAAGAAGAATGCCGGTGCAACCGAAGACGATCAGGGGCAGGGTCTCCAGGCTGCAGCCCGGTGAAAACAGGCGGATGGCGAAAAAAAGCAGGAGAAAAGGCAGCCAGAGGGAGGTGATCCCCAGAAGATCCATGAGCAGCCCGGCGACAAATTGGCCCACTGCCCCGCCCCAATTTACAGTGACCGCTTGGCCCAAAGGTTCAACCGCAGTGTAGCTGACCAGGCAGAGGAGCAGAAAAAGGGCGACAAACACCCCGAATACGGAAAGTATCTCTCGCCCCAATGTCGGTTTTTCTTGTCCCTGCTTGTTATTCCCTGGCGCCATTATTCTCGCAGATCAGTTCCGGTTTTGGAAGCGCAGGCACCCCTGCAGTACATGCTACTTTGCCTTGCCGATATTTTTCAGAATAGCATCGAGAATCCCGTTGATGAAGCCGGGAGAATCCTCGGCGCAGTACCGCTTGGCCAGCTCGATGGCCTCGTCGATGGCCACCCTGGGCGGCACCTCCTCCTTGAACATCAACTCATAGGCTGCCAGCCGGATGATGTTGCGATCCAGCACCGACATCCGGCTCACCCGCCAGTTCACCGCGCTTTCCGCGATCTTGGCGTTGATCTCCTCCCACTTGTCGGTGATGCCGTATACCAGCTCCTGACCGTAGGGGATGGCCTTTTTGTTGATCTCGAAATTCTCGCAGAGCAGCGGAAAATTCTCCACCGCCGGGGTTCCGGTCATCTCCCCCTGAAACAGGGCGTTGAGGGCAAGCTCCCTTGCCTTGCGTCGGTTTCCCATGAATGATCAGGCGAGTTGCGGCAAAAGGTTGACCATTTCGATGGCAGTGGCCGCGCACTCGGAGCCCTTGTTGCCTGCCTTGGACCCGGCCCGCTCGATGGCCTGCTCGATGGAATCGGTGGTCAAGACGCCGAAGATGATGGGCACCCCGGATTCCATGCTGGCCTGGGCAATACCCTTGGTCGCCTCGTTGGCCACGAAATCAAAATGGGGGGTGGAGCCGCGGATCACGGCGCCAAGACAGATCACCGCGTCATAGCGGCCGGACTTGACCATCTTCTGGGCGACCAGCGGGATCTCAAAGGCGCCGGGAACCCTGGCCACCTCGATCTCCTTGTCCTTGACCCCGGAACGCATCAGGGTATCCAGGGCGCCTTCCAGCAACCGCTCGGCAATGAACGAATTGAACCGGGCAATGACAATCCCGAATTTCTTCCCTTCGGCCTGCAGTTTTCCTTCAAAAAATTTGGGCATCGTTATCTCCTCCAAAAAGTGTGCAACCGCTTGTTCCAATGAAGTTCTTGCAAAACCCCAAAAACACCCTTCGACAAGCTCAGGGCGAACGGAACTCATCTTGAAATCATTGGCTTCTTTTCCGTTCGTGGTGAGCCTGTCGAACCACAGATAAGACTTTGCCAAGAGCCTCAGGTATTTTTTGTATCCTTGCTGCCGGTGAACAGATCCAGCATATGGCCGAGCTTGTCCTTCTTGGCCTTCAGGTAATCGATATTTTCCGGCTCTGCCACCATCTCGATGGGCTGACGGCCCGTGACCTTGAGGCCATAGCCTTCGAGGCCGACGATCTTCTTGGGGTTGTTGGTAATGAGCCGCATCTTGCGGACGCCGAGGTCCCGAAGGATCTGGGCGCCGATCCCGTAGTCGCGCAGATCGGCCTTGAAGCCCAGATGCACATTGGCCTCAACCGTGTCCATCCCCCCTTCCTGAAGAGCGTAGGCCTTGATCTTGTTGATCAGGCCGATGCCGCGCCCCTCCTGCTGCATGTAAAGAACAATGCCCGCGCCCTCGTGTTCGACCATGCGCATGGCGCTGTGGAGCTGGCCGCCGCAGTCGCAGCGCTTGGAGCCGAAGACATCGCCGGTCAGACAGGAGGAATGCACCCGGACCATGATCTCTTTGTTGGGGTCGATCTCTCCCTTGACCAGGGCAACATGTTCGAGGTCGTCCACATCATTGGTGTAGACAATGGCCCGGAAATCGCCGTAGCGGGTAGGGATCTTAGCCTCGGCCGCCCGGTGGACCAGCTTGTCCTCACGGGTCCGGTAGGCGACCAGATCGGCGATGGTGGCAATCTTGAGGTCGTGTTCCTTGGCAAATATTTCCAGATCGGGCATCCGGGCCATGGTGCCGTCTTCCTTCATGATCTCGCAGATCACCCCGGAAGGATGCAATCCGGCCAAGCGGGAAAGATCCACCGAGCCTTCGGTCTGACCGGTGCGGACCAAAACCCCGCCCCGCCGGGCGCGCAGAGGGAAGATATGCCCCGGGCTGACGATGTCGCTGGGCTTGGCCTTGGGATCGGCGGCCACCAAGATGGTCCGGGCCCGGTCCGCCGCAGAGATGCCGGTGGTGACCCCGGTGCTCGCTTCGATGCTCACGGTGAAGGCCGTTTCAAAGGGCGACTTGTTGTTCTGCACCATCATGGGGATCTGCAACTGCTCCAGATGATCCGGGGTCAGGGTCAGGCAGATGAGGCCTCTGCCGTGGGTGGCCATGAAATTGATCGCCTCTGGGGTGACCTTTTCCGCGGCCATGTACAGATCGCCTTCATTCTCGCGATCCTCGTCATCGACCAGGATGATCATCTTCCCGGCCCGAATCTCGTCAATCACCTCTTCAATGGAACTTACCGCCATGGTATCACCTCAAAACTTTCGCCGCTTGTCGGCCGGGCACCCTTATTTCAAAAAACCGTGCTCAGCCAAAAAAGCGGAATTGATTCTTGATTCCACCCCCCCGCCGTCAGCATCCTTGGCGGAGAGCAATTTTTCCACATACTTTCCGATCAGATCCACTTCTATATTCACCACGCTCCCCTGTTTCAACGCACCCAGGGTGGTAACCCCGAGGGTATGGGGGATGATGGAAACGGAAAAGGCCTTCGCGTCGATGCTGTTGACGGTAAGACTGATGCCGTCGATGGCGATGGAGCCCTTTTCGATGATATACTTGCCAAAACCCGCGGGCACCTGGAAGCTGAAGAGCACGAAATCCCCCAAGGGCTGACGGGTCAGCATGGGGGTCGTGGCGTCCACATGGCCGCTGACCATATGCCCCCCCAGCCGGTCGGTGAGACGCAGGGCGCGCTCCAGATTGACCACGCTGCCAACAGCCAGACGCCCGAGATTGGTGCGGTTGAGGCTTTCCGGCGAGACATCGACCGCGAAATGCCTGCCGCTGATCTCCTTGGCCGTGAGACACACCCCGTTGACCGCGATGGATTCGCCTTCCGCAGGCTCGGGCAGATCAAAATCCGCGCCAATGGCAAAAAGCATCCCGCCACCCACCGGTCTTTTTTCCAGTATCCTGCCCTGTCCCAGTATGATCCCGGTAAACATATTCCTTCCTGTAACTGCTCAGCAGCACCACTTCGCCGCTACGCTGCTGTCATCGGCCTGCTCATGTGCACCAGCACATTTCGCAGAACTCTTCCGCGCATCTGCGGCAGCAGCGAAGCGGCGCTGTTGAGCAGTTACTTTCTTTGTTATTATCTCTCGATCAACCCTTCGATCAGCACATCATTCCCGAGACGCCGCACCCTGGGGGTGCTCAAGCGGGGAGCATCAGCAATGTTTTGCAGGCCAAGGGTGTCCACAAGAGGCACTCCCTCTGCGCCGATAAAAATAGGGGCCATGAAAATCTGCACCTCATCCACCAGCTTGGCCCGCAAAAAAGCGCCATGCACCCGGCTGCCCCCTTCGATCAGCACACTGGTGAGCTGCGCCCGGCCAAGCTCGCAGAGCACCGCTTCAAGGTCGAGCTGCCCTGCGTCATTGAGTCTGACCTGCTTGATGATTGCGCCTGCCCGAACCAGAGCCTCGGCCCGTTTTGCATCCGCATCCGGCCCGCAAAAGATCCAGGTTGGAGCAGAGGAACCCTGTTGCAGCATTTTGGCAGAAACCGGCAGCCTGAGCGCACTATCCAGAACAACCCGCAACGGGTCCCTGCCCCTGCGGCCCACCAATCTGGTGGTGAGCGCAGGGTCATCGCACAGTGCCGTGGTGCTGCCGATGAGGATGGCATCCACCCGATCCCGCAGACGGTGCACCTGGCGTCGGGACTGCTCGTTGGTGATCCAGGCGCCCTGGCCGGAGGCCAGGGCCAATCGTCCATCCAGACTCATCCCGGCCTTCATGATCACCCAGGGCAAGCCGGTGGTGACATGCTTGCTGAAGGGCCGGTTCAGGCTCCGGCATTCCTCGGCCAGCACGCCCTGCGTTACTTCGACACCCTGATCGCCAAGGGTCTTGCAACCCCCTCCCGCCACCAAAGGATTAGGGTCGAGCATCCCAACCACCACCCGCTTGATCCCGCTGGCCAGAATGGCCTGGGTGCAGGGAGGGGTCCGACCCGTATGGTTGCAAGGCTCCAGGGTCACATAGATCGTGGCGCCCTTAGCCTTTGCCCCGGCAGCCCGAAGGGCGTGCGCCTCGGCATGGGGGGTTCCGGCCTTGGCATGAAACCCCGTGGCAATGAGCCGGTTATTTTTAACCACCACCGCGCCGACGCAAGGATTGGGCGAAGTGCGGCCCAGCCCCTTCCTCGCCTCCCTGATGGCCAGTTGCATCCAGACGCGGTCGTCTTTCATTGCGGTGTTTCTTCCGGCCCGCCCAGCATGCCTTTCAACTCGGCCATGAACTCGCTTAAGTCCTTGAACTGCCGGTACACCGAAGCGAAACGGACATAGGCCACGCCGTCGAGCTTGCGCAAGCCGTCCATGACCCGTTCCCCGACCAGCTTCACCGGAATCTCGCGCTCGCCCATGTCCTGCAGCTCCCGCTCCAGGGAATCGACAAACTCGTCGATCTGCTCCATGCTGACCGGCCGCTTCTCGCAGGCCTTCTGCAGACCTTCCACCACCTTGTGCCGGTCCCAGGCCTCGCGGCGCCCATCCTTCTTGATCAGCATGGGCATGGTCACCTCAAGCCGCTCGTAGGTGGTAAACCTGCGGCTGCAGGCATCGCACATCCGGCGTCGGCGGGTGATGGTGAAATCCTTGTTCAGGCGGGAGTCGACAACCCGGTTTTCCAGATGACCGCAGTACGGACATTTCATAACTTACCCCAACTGGACAACAGGGACTTTGGCTTCGTCCAACAGCAAGGAGGACAGGCTGTCGGCATATCCCTCTTTATAATAGATTTTTTCAATCCGTGCATTGATCAGCATCTTGCTGCAGATGGAACAGGGCATATTGGTGCAATACAGGGTCGCTCCTTCAACACTGAACCCGTGCAGGGCCGCCTGGATAATGGCGTTCTGCTCGGCGTGCAGGCCGCGGCACAGCTCATGCCGCTCCCCGGAGGGAATCCCCTGCTGCTCCCGCAGACAGCCGATATCGAGACAATGGCTGACCTTGGCCGGGGCCCCGTTGTAGCCCGTGGCGATGATACGCTTGTCCCGCACCAGAATGGCGCCCACCTTGCGACGGAGGCAGGTGGAGCGCTGGGCCACCATCTCGGTGATCCCCATGAAATATTCGTCCCAGGACGGGCGGGTATCGGTCATGATCGGCCTACTCGTTGTTCCGTTCCATATCCGGATACAGGGGAAAGGCATCGCACAAGGCGCGCACCTCAAGCCGAATACCGTTCAGGACTTCCTTGTTGGCGCGGTTCTCGATGGCCCGGTTGATCCAGTCGGCAATTCTGGCCATCTCCGGTTCCTTGAGGCCGCGGGTGGTCACGGCCGGCGTGCCGATGCGCACCCCGCTGGTGACAAAGCGGCTCTGCTGATCAAAGGGAATGGCATTCTTGTTGACCGTAAGACCCGCTTCTTCCAAGGCCTCCTCCGACTCCTTGCCGGTTGTCCCCTTGTTGCTCAAGTCAACCAAAAGGAGATGGTTGTCGGTGCCGCCGGAAACAAGGCGGAAACCGTGGCGCACCAGCCCTTCTCCCAAGGCCTGGGCGTTTTTGACCACCTGGAACTGATCCCTCTTGAATTTCTCCCCCATGGCCTCCTTGAAGGCCACGGCCTTGGCCGCGATGACATGCACCAGCGGGCCGCCCTGGATGCCGGGAAAGATCTTGCTGTCCAGCTTCTTGCCGAATTCGGCCTTGGCAAGGATCAAACCGCCCCGCGGACCCCGCAGGGTCTTGTGCGTGGTGGTGGTGACAAAATCGGCGTAGGGCACCGGCGAGGGATGGACCCCGGCCGCCACCAGCCCGGCGATATGGGCCATGTCCACCATAAACAGGGCGCCGACCTTGTCGGCTATGGCGCGGAACCCGGCGAAATCGATGACTCTGGGGTAGGCGCTCGCCCCGGCCACGATCATCTTCGGCTTATGCTCAAGGGCAACCCGCTCCACCTCGGCCATGTCGATGCGCTCGGTTTCCCGGTTCACCCCGTAGGAAACAAACGTGTAAAGCTGTCCGGAGAAATTCACCCCTGCTCCGTGGGTGAGATGGCCGCCGTGGGCCAGATCCATGCCCAGCACCGTATCTCCCGGCTGCAGCGAGGAGAAATAGACCGCCATGTTGGCCTGGCTGCCGGAATGGGGCTGGACATTGGCGTATTCGGCGCCGAAGATCTTGAGCGCCCGCTCGATGGCCAGGGATTCGATCTGATCGGCGTATTCGCAGCCGCCATAGTAGCGCTTACCGGGATAGCCCTCGGCGTACTTGTTGGTGAAAATGGAGCCCTGGGCCTCAAGCACCGCCTCGCTGACAATATTCTCCGACGCAATCAGCTCGAGCTGATTGCTTTGTCTTGCCAACTCATGGCGGATGGAACGGTACACATCCGGATCACTCTCTTTCAAATACGACACTGCAGTATCCTTCCTGGTTTATTGTGCGTTACAAATAGCGTTTAGAAAAAATAATCACGGCCGAAAAATTACTCCAGGTAATTCCGGCCGTGCATTGAAAACCGTGCAGAGGGCCCGCAGCAGCGGCGGACCCGTTTTTCTAGAACATGTCAATCCGCCGCTGATGCCTGCCCCCGGCAAATTCGGTGCTGACCCAGGCCCGGACTATTTCCACGGCCAGACCGGGGCCGACAACCCTGGCCCCGAGACAGAGCACGTTGGCGTCGTTGTGCTCCCGGCTCATCCGCGCGGTGAACAGCTCGTTGCCCAAGGCCGCCCGAATCCCTTCGAAACGGTTGGCCACCATGGACATTCCCACCCCGGTGCCGCAGATCAGAATCCCGCGCTCACAGCCGCCGTTTTGCACCTGCGAGCAGACAGCCTTGGCAAAATCCGGGTAATCGACGGACTCGGTGGAAAAACAGCCCTTGTCATCCACCGTGTGCCCCAGGCTCTGAAGCAGCGGGACTATCTCACCCTTGAGGCTGATGCCGCCATGATCGCAACCGATGGCAATCTTCACGGCTTGGCCTCGTATTGCTTCATGATCAATACCGCATTGGTCCCGCCGAAGCCAAAGGAATTGGACATGGCGGCCCGGATCTTCATCGTGCGCGCCTGATTGGGGACATAATCCAGGTCGCATTCCGGATCGGGATTTTCCAGATTCATGGTCGGCGGGGCAATCTGGTGCTTGATGGACAGAGCGGTAAAGACGGCCTCGATGCCCCCTGCCCCGCCCAGCATATGGCCGGTCATGGACTTGGTCGAGCTGATGGCCAGCTTGTAGGCCTGATCGCCGAAAGCCGTCTTAATGGCCCGGGTTTCCACCACATCGTTCAACGGAGTCGAAGTGCCATGGGCGTTGATGTAGTCAACGTCTTCCGGCTTCATGCCCGCGTCCTTCAAGGCCATTTTCATGCAACGGACCGCGCCGTTGCCATCTTCGGGAGGCGCGGCCATATGGTAGCCGTCGCCGCTCAGTCCGTAGCCGGCAACCTCGGCATAGATTGTGGCCCCGCGGGATTTGGCATGTTCCAACTCCTCAAGAATGAGCACCCCGGCCCCTTCGGAGATAATAAAGCCGTCCCGGTCCCGATCAAAGGGACGCGAGGCTTTTTCCGGCTGATCATTGCGGGTGGACAGGGCTTTCATCGCATGAAAACCGCCGACGGCCAGAGGGCAGATCACCGATTCGCTGCCGCCGGTAATGGCCACATCGCATTCATCGTTGACGATGGAGCGGAACGCCTCGCCCACGGCATGGGTTCCAGCGGCGCAGGCGGTGGTGAGGCAGAGATTGGGCCCCCTGGTGCCGTAAATAATCGAAATCTGCCCGGCGCCCATATTGGGAATAACCATGGGAATGAAAAAGGGCGTGATACGCTTGGTTCCCTTTTCCAAAGCCACCTGATGGTATTTTTCGATGGTGGGTAGACCGCCAAGCCCGCACCCCATGATACTTCCGACCCGGGGCGCGTTTTCCTCGGTAACCTGGAAGCCGGCATTGCGCAAGGCTTCCCCGGCAGCCGCTACAGCGTACTGCACAAAAAGGTCGAGGTGCTTGGCAACCTTCTTGTCGATGTGATCCTCGACCTGAAAATCCTTGACCTCGGCGGCAATATTTACCCCGACCTCGCTGGCGTCAAACCGGGTAATCGGGCCGATGCCGCTCTTGCCTGCGCACAGCGCGCTCCAGGTCTTCTCCACCCCTGTTCCCAAGGGGGTAACCAGTCCAATTCCTGTGACCACGACTCTTCTGCCCACGCTGATCCTCACAATCTGGTTGCAGAGAAAGGAAGGCCTTGACAGATGCAATCACCCGCCAAGGTCCGTCCTCAGTTCTTCCTGCCAGGTACCTGCTGCCGAAAAAAAACCGTTCGGATCAACCGGCAACCTTGTTGACATGGTCGATGGCGTGCTGGACGGTGGTGATCTTTTCCGCGACGTCATCGGCGATCTCGATATCGAAAGCCTCTTCCATGGCCATGATCAGCTCAACCAGGTCAAGGGAGTCAGCGCCCAGATCATCAATAAAAGAAGCACCCGGCACAACCTTGTCCTTATCAACACTCAGTTGCTCGGCAATGATATCAATGAGTTTTTCCTGTACAGACATGATCTTTTCTCCTTGCTTGTTGTGGTGCCGTTAAAAAACAACCTGTACTTCCTTGACCACTCAGTTACGGCACCTTATGCCGCTCGCAGGATCATAATTATTCAAGTTATTTTTTAACAACGGCTTACGGTAATATCTTACCAGTTTTTTGTTTTTACAATATATCACATAAACATGCCGCCATTGACATGGATAAACTGTCCTGTCACATAGCGCGCATCGTCAGACGCCAGATAGGCAACGGCCCCGGCGATGTCTTCCGCCTCGCCCAGCACCCCCATGGGGATCTCACCCTTGATCGTATTGGTGACCTCTTCGGAGAGATCCCGGGTCATGTCGGTAACAATGTAACCGGGAGCCACTCCGTTCACAGTGATCCCTCGGGAGGCAAGTTCCTTGGCCACGGATTTGGTAAAACCGACAATCCCTGCCTTGGCTGCGGCGTAGTTGGCCTGGCCCGCGTTGCCGGCAAAACCGATCACCGAGGTGATGTTGATGATCCGCCCCCAGCGCTGTTTCATCATACCCCGGCTCACCGCCTTGGTGCAAAGGAACACGCCCTTAAGATTGGTATTGAGCACCTCGTCCCACTGCTCGTCCTTCATCTTCATGAGCAGGGTGTCCCGGGTGATCCCGGCGTTGTTCACCAGGATATCCACCCGGCCATGCGCATCGAGGATCTTTTTGAACGCCGTTTCGATCTCCCCGGCAACCGCAACGTTGAACTGGACCGCTTCACCCTTGCCGCCCGCGTTCCGGATGGTCTGCACCGTCTCTTCCGCCGCGGCCGGGTTGCTCACATAGTTGACGATGACCAAGGCGCCAAGCGCTGCCAACCGCTGGCAGATAGCCCGGCCAATGCCCCTGCTGCCGCCGGTGACTACGGCGATTTTCCCGCTCAGACTCATGCGCTTTTCCTATCTTTAAATTTCTCGATAAGCTTGGGAACGATCTCGAACACGTCGCCGACAATGCCGTAGGTGGCCACGTCAAAGATCGGCGCATCGGCGTCACGGTTGATGGCGATAATGGTATCGGCGGACTGCATGCCCACCAGATGCTGGATGGCGCCGGAAATCCCGCAGGCGATATACACCTTGGGGGCAACGGTCTTGCCGGTCTGCCCAACCTGATGGGGATAGGGGATCCAGCCGCTGTCCACCGCGGCCCGGGAAGCGGCAACCGCCCCGCCCAGCACATCGGCCAGCTCGCGGATCATGGCAAAGCCCTTTTCGTTCTCCAAGCCCCGACCGCCGGCCACGACAATATCGGCCTCGGAAAGGTTCACCCGATCAAGGTCTTCAACCACCGACTCAAGCACCTTCACCCGGGGCTTGAGCAGGGCCGGGTCCAGATTGCCATCGACAACCGCCCCTTTTCGCCCTCCATCCCTGACAAGGGGCTTCATCACCAGCGGCCGCACCGTGGAGATCTGCGGGCGGGTGTGCGGGCAAACGATAGTGGCCATGATGTTGCCGCCAAAGGCTGGCCTGGTCTGGAGCAGCACCCCATCCTCATCGCGGATCGCCAGATCCGTGCAATCGGCGGTAAGGCCGGTGGCCAGGGTGGTGGCAACCCGTGGGATAAAGGATCTGCCGATGGCCGTGGCGCCGGCGAGGATAATCTCGGGCTTGTGCTTTTTGGCCAGCGCACTCAAGGCGTTGCCATAGGCGTCATCGGTGAAAGAAGCCAGAGCCGGATCGTCGACGACAAACACCGTGTCTGCGCCATAGGCGATGAGTTCGTCGGCCAGGCTCTTTATTTTCGAGCCCAAGAGAACCGCGGAAAGAGGAACCCCCCTTTTTTCAGCCAGCTTGCGCCCGGCTCCGAGCAGTTCCAGGGCGACAGGGGCGAGCCTGCCATGGCGACATTCCGCATAGACCCAAACCCCGGACCAGTCGGCCAGGTTGCCCTGGGTTGCCTTTTCCTCTCTCTTGATGGAAAGCGCGCCGACCTCGCAGACATCCACGCAACTGCCGCACAGGGTGCAGGTTTCACCGACCACGGCGACACCGCCTTCAACCTTGATGGCCCCGAAGGTACAGGTGCTTTCGCAGACACCGCAACCAATACATGCTTCTACATCAATCTGTAACATGAAGAATTCCGTTCGTCTGAGGCCGTCATTTACGATAGCCGTAACCTTAAAAATGCCGTAATCCCGGCATAAAAGGCCGTAACGAAGTAGTTAAAATCTACTCATTCTTTCGTAACGGCTCCTAAGTCTACAGCAGAGGCGACAATTTTTCATACAACTGAGCAACCTGCTCATCGGGTGTGCCACCAAGCATGGCCCGCTCCCCTTTCAGCTCCGGGGAGAAGACCCTGACCACCTGGGTGGTGGAGCCCTTGAGCCCCAACTGCTCCGGATCCGCCTCGATATCCGCTGCGGTCATCTTGGCGATATCGATTTTTTTCGCCTTCATTTTCCCCTTGAGGGAAGGAATCCTGGGCTCATTGATCTCCTTGACCACGGTGAACAGCGCAGGCAGCCCCACCTCCAGCAGATCGTAGCCGTCATCCATCAGCCGCTCCGCCCGGATGGTATCACCGGTGCAGTCGTTGATCTTGCGCACATAGGCGACAAAGGGGATATCAAGACGCTCTGCCAGGCCCGGGCCCACCTGGGCGGTATCTCCGTCGATGGCTTGCTTGCCGCAGAGGATCAGATCAAAATCATCGATTTTCTTGATGGCTTGGGACAGGGTATAGGTGGTCGCCCAGGTGTCCGCTCCTGCAAAGGCGCGATCCGAAACAAGCACCGCCTCGTCCGCCCCGCAGGACACCGCCTCGCGCAGCATCTCTTCCGCCTGGGGAGGCCCCATGCTGACCACGGTTACCGTGCCGCCGTGTTGTTCCTTCAACCGAACCGCCTCCTCAAGGGCATGGCGGTCGTAGGGGTTCATGATGGCTTGCACCCCTTCCCGGGACAGGGTGTTGGTTTTGGGGTCCAGGCGGACATCCTTGGCGTCCGGCACCTGTTTTACGCAAACGATGATCTTCATTAGGACCTCGTGTACTCCTTGTTGAGTTCCTGACCGATGACATTCCGCTGGATCTGGTTGGTGCCCTCGTAGATCTGGAGGATCTTGGCATCCCGCATCATCTTCTCCACCGGATACTCGCGCATGTACCCATAGCCGGCCAAAACCTGGACCGCATCGGTGGTGACCTTCATCGCCATATCGGTGGCGAACACCTTGCATATGGAAGAAGCCTTGGACATGTCGTTCTTGTGGGCATCGATATGCTTGGCAGCCGAGTACACCAGGGCGCGCCCCGCCTCGATCTGGATGGCCATATCGGCCAGGATATGCTGCACGGCCTGGAAAGAGATGATGGGCTTGCCGAACTGCACCCGCTGCTTGGCATAGACCACCGCCTCATCCAGGGCGCCCTGCCCCAGACCAACGCCGAGGATGGCGATGCCCGGACGGGACTGATCCAGGGTCTTCATCACGGTGATAAAGCCCATGCCGATGCGGCCGATCACCCTGTCCTTGGGAATGCGGCAGTCCTTGAAGATCAGCTCCCGAGTGGACGAGCAACGGATACCCAGCTTCTTTTCCTTAACCCCGTAGGAAAAACCAGGGTCGGTATCCTCGACCACGAACATGGTGGCGCCGCGCGGCCCCTTGCTCTTGTCGGTGATGGCAATAACCGTATAGATCTGAGCTTCGCCCGCATTGGTGATCCACTGCTTGGTGCCGTTCAATACCCATTCGTCGCCATCGAGCACGGCGGTGGTCTGGATGCCGGAGGCATCGCTGCCGGCATTGGCTTCGGTAAGGGCAAAGGCCGCCAGTTTTTCGCCGCTGGCGATGAGAGGCATGTATTTCTGTTTCAGCTCTTCGCTGCCGGAGATGAGAATCGGATACGCGCCCAGGGCGCTGGCGGCAAAAGCGGTGGCCACCCCGGTACAGCCGCGGGCAAACTGCTCAAGGGCCAGGACAATATCAAAGCATCCCCCGCCCAAACCGCCATACTCTTCGGGAATATAGAGGCCATACAGATCGGCCTTGGCAATGGCGGTTAAAATATCACGGGGATAGTCTTCGGTTTCATCCAATTCCGCCCGTTGCGGAACAATCATTTCATCGGTAATCTGCCGAGCAACATCCACGATCATCTGCTGCTCTTCGCTCAAGAAATAATCCACTGTGCCCCCTTGTAGCTCAATTACTTTGATATGCGGTTGGGTAATGACGCGGTCAAACGTTCCTTACCAACGGACCAGGGCTGCGCCCCAGGTAAACCCGCCGCCAAAAGTGCAGATGAGAAGCAGATCCCCCTGCTGCAATCGGCCTTCCCGGTTCGCCTCGTCCATGGCAATCGGTACGGTAGCCGCCGATGTATTACCATATTTATGCACATTAATATAGATTTTTTCGAGCGGCACATTGAGGTGATCGGCCAGGCTTTTCAGGATACGGATATTGGCCTGATGGGGCACAACCAAGGCGATGTCGGCAATATGCAGCCCTTCTTTTTGCAGGACGGCGGTGATGGCGTCCGCCATGGCCCGAACCGCGTAGCGAAAAACATCCTTGCCCACCATTTTGATAAAAGGGCCGTCGCTTGGCTGGGTACACAAATCGGGATTCAGACTGGGAGCGCTGTCCATATGGAGCAACTCCCACAAGCGGCCATCCGCGTAAAGCTGGCTCGCCAGAACTCCCCTCCCCTGATCGTTGCCCGTCACCAGGCAGGCCCCGGCGCCATCGCCGAACAACACACAGGTATTGCGGTCCTGCCAGTTGGTGCGGGCGGAGAGATTCTCCGCGCCGATCACCAGGATTTTCATGTCCGGATTGTTACGGATGTATTTGTCGGCAAGGTCAAGGCCGTAGAGAAAGCCGGAGCAGGCAGCGTTGATATCAAAGGCAAAGGCGTTGACCGCCTCCAATTCCTTCTGCACAAGGCAGGCGCAGGAGGGCATGGCCTTTTCACAGGAAATCGTCCCGAGGACGATCATGTCGACTTCCGCCGCGGTGACCCCTGCCATGTCCAAGGCGCGGCGGGCCGCCACGCTGGCCAGCTTGGAGGTCTCCTCCCCGGCTCCGGCAATGTGCCGGGTCTTGATACCGGTCCGGGTGGTAATCCACTCATCGGAGGTATCAACCATCTTTTCCAGGTCCTCGTTGGTGAGGATCCTTTCCGGCAGACAGGAACCTGTCCCAAGAATAACGGCGCGGCTCATGGGGTTACTCCGGCAGCGAGGACATTCGTATCGTCCTGTTGCCCCAGGAGACGATGGAGGGAAAGAAGCTCGAGTATCCGGTCATTGACCTTATTGCGAGCCATTTCAGAGGCAACCCGGATGGCATTTTTTATAGCCACGGCATTGGAACGGCCATGGCAGACAATGGCATTGCCCTGGATTCCAAGCAGGGGCGCACCGCCATACTCGGCGTAATCAACCCGTTTCTTAAAGGAAGCAAAGGCATCCCTGGCCAGCAGGTAGCCAAGTTTCGCCTTGAAGCTCTTGACAATTTCCTCCTTCAGCATGCCCATGACCGCCTCGGCCAACCCCTCGCTGAGCTTCAGGCAGACATTGCCGACAAAACCGTCGCAGACCATGACGTCGACATCCCCTTGAAAGGTGTCCCGGCCTTCGACATTGCCGATGTAATTGAGGGAACTCTGCTGAAACAACTCATGGGATTTTTTCACCAGGACATTGCCCTTCCCCCCCTCTTCACCGATACTGAGGAGGCCGACACGGGGGCGATCATGCCCGAAGAGGACCTGCGAAAAAGCGGAGGCCATGACTCCGAATTGAAAGAGATGCTCGGAGCGGCAATCAACATTTGCGCCCACATCCATCATCACCACCGGACCTTTCAAGGTAGGGAAAATTCCGGCGATCCCCGGCCGGGAGACATGCTCCAGCCGGCCAAGCAACTTGATGGCCGCTGCCAATGTCGCCCCGGAATTGCCGGCGCTGACAACAGCATCAACTTTGCCCTCTTTGTGGAGGGCAAACGCCTTCATGATGGAGGAGTCTTTTTTCCTGCGGATGGCGTCAAAGGGGGATTCATCCATGCCGACAACCTGGGAGGCGTGCACCAGATGAATCCGGGACGAAGGAGCGCCATGGGTTGCCAGAATGGTCCCGAGCAGAGCCTGATCACCGACCAGGCTGATCTCAAGATCAGACTCGCGCGCTGCCTGGACTGCCCCGGAAACCAGTTCTCCAGGACCTCGGTCCCCGCCCATGGCATCCAGGGCAATATGCAATGCCATGGTGCAGCTCTACTACTCTTCAGTCAACTTGACAACCGTACGTCCCTTGTATGCCCCGCAACCAGGACAAAGACGGTGCGGCAGCTTCGGCTCGCCACACTCGGAGCAGGTCGAAACGGTTACCCCACACAGCGCATCGTGGGAACGACGGATTCTGGTACGGCAATGGGAATGTCTTCTTTTCGGTAAAGCCATTACTTTTCCTCCAATTGGAAAGATCTCGGTTACAGCTTGTTGTCTGTAACGGGTTTTTCAAAAAAAATCAACCGGTTCAACAAAAATGACAGTTTTTTGTCCCGCAACCTCAAGGAGAAAAAGATATCCCCCGGCTTGACAAAAAATGCCCGGCAATCGTCAGCGCCGCACACACAATGAGAATGGCCTGGCGCGAGCAAAGAAATCCACGGGGAATTACCCCTTACCGGACTTTCAACTTTGCCAAAACACTGAACGGGGATGAACCTGTTCCCCTGGAACAATCACAGGGGCCATGATTCAGGCTGGCTCCGCACCCCGGGCACAACCCAGAGCACTTGTCGCCGCAGAGTCTTTTCTCGGGCAAAGCAAGAAACAATTGCTGCGCAAGCACGGAAAAAACATCCACCACCGGCTCCGCAAGACAAACAACATCAAGCTCATTGCTCTTGCACAAGTGATCCGAAGCAATACCCGCCTCTTCCCCCTGGGCAAGCAACTCAAAAACAATCTCAAACTCTTCGTCCACGGTATGGACAAAATGATCAAGACAGCGGTCGCACTCAAGAACAACGGGAAGAAGCAAGGTTCCCGCAAGCAGCACCCGCCCCCCCTCTCTGTTCAGGGAAATGGTGCATGCTCCCGATCCTTGGCAGACGATCTCATTGCGAGGAATCCAGGCCCCGTCATCAATACGCAGCAACAGACCGTCAACCGGTATTTCATCCCACCTGATCCGCATGCATCACCCATCCACAACGCAAAAAAAGAAGCAGATCAATATAAAGAAACACAGCCAGTTGTCAAGGGGAATTCACAGCCGGGATTTTTTTGATCGACGCCCACGTCCAACGAAGCTCCTATCGACAAGAGTTCGCGGGGATGGACAAAAAGAACAACTACAAGTTGTTACAACAAGCGGGCAAGCCGGTCGCTCGCTTTGCCCAGACGATGACCAAGCACAAGGATGATCCGCCGCAATAGTTTCACGCCAAGTGCAGGCGCCTGCCTCAGCATCAGCTCCATCCGTTCGCGGGAAAGAATCAGGAGATGGCTTTCTTCCGTGGCGACAACGGTCGCCTGCCGATGCCCCCCCTCAACAACAGAAATCTCGCCAACCAGACTTCCACGCTCAAGCACGGCAACCAGAATAAATTTACCAGGGAAAGTCGCATCCATCTTGACGGCAAGTTTGCCCTCGACCAGGAATCCCATGAAATCTGCGGGCTCCCCACTTGTCATCACGGTTTCTCCTGATTGCCACTCTTTCCACTCAAGATAGGCAAACAACTCCGCCATCTCTTCAGCGGACAAAAAAGAAAATATATCGTGCAACTCCTCGGGCCGGTATCTCCCAAAAAGCATCTCTTCAGCGGTAGCCATTTGCGTTTATTCCGCAGCCCCCTTACCGACCTTTTCTTCCAGTTTGGCAATGAGTCCGGCAAAATTCTCCTTGCTCAGAATGCTGGCAAACTGAGTCCGGTAGTTGTTCACCAGACTCACGCCCTCCACTTCCACATCATAAACCGCCCAACGGTCATCGTTGTTTTTGAGCTTGTAATTAACCGGGGTTTCCACATTCTTGCGGATGAGATCACTATAGACAATAGCCCTATTCCCTTGCACCGCGGCTTTCTTAAAGACAACTTTTTCCCCGGAGTAGGTTTCTATCTTGGCCAAATAGGTGTTTTCCAGCAAGGTCTTAAACAAAAAAACAAAACGATCCTGCTCCGCAGGGCTCCTTTCCCGCCAATGTCTGGCCAATGCACGCATGGACATTTCGCGAAAATCAAATTTCTTCTCGACGATGGTTACCATGCGATTTTTCCTCTCCGCCTTGCGAGCCGGCGCGGCGAGCTTTTCGTCCTGGAGAATAGAAATAATCTCGTCAACGGCATCCTTAACAAACACGACCGGATCGGTTGCCGCGGCGCAGGAAATACCCGGATGCAAAACCGGCGCAGCGAACGCCAGAACACATACCGAAAAAACCATCAAATACCATCTGCTGCTGTTTTTCATTTTCGCCTCTACAATCTCATTCAAAGGATATCAACACTCTTATTGTCCGACCCTGGCCTCGCTGAATCCAGCGGCGGAGAGCCTTTTTGCCTCCTGCCTGGCGGATTCGAATTTTTCCCCGGCAGGCACCTCCAGAGCATAAAAATTAAGCCCCGCCCGATCAGAAACCGTGACAACCGAAGCCGTATTCATGGCGAGCAGCGCTTGTTGCATCACGAGAAGCTTTTCCGCCTCAAACGAGGTTCCGACCTGGACAAAAAAATTATCCGCAACAACCGGCTCGGCATGCGACTCCGGCAAACCCGACCCGGTCGTATCCCTGGCATATTTTTTTTGAGACGTGTTCGATGAAGAAATGTACACAGAGTCACTGCCCACGGCCACATCACGTATCTTCTTTTGCCGATACTGGCGGTAGGCATCGCGCAGGGCCACATAGGGATCAATGGCGGATTCCTTGAAATCTTCATATTCCCCCAGGGTAAGAGAAGTGTTATTCACCTCCCTGCCGGCCTGCACAGCAACGCCAGCGCCGGAATCGGACATGCCAAGGTAGGAGACCGGGCTCAAGAAGAAATCCCCGGCCAGGCCGATGGTATCACGCACATTCGATGGCCCGAGGACGGGCCAGCAGAAATAGATACCTTCTCCCAGGCCATAGGCCCCCATGGTTTGCCCCAGGTCTTCATCCTTGGGCAAAAGGCCGAACTCGTTTTTGGCGGGATCGGCCAAGCCAGCGATACCAAGGGTGGAATTGAGGATAAAACGGGCGGTTTCAACCCCACTGTCCGCAACTTTTCCCTGAAGGAAATTATTTACAATCCGAACCGGCGCCAGAAGATTTTTGAAAAAACTCCGCACGCACATGCGCACGTCTTCGGCAATAAAATAGGAGTACCCGTGGGATGCAGGCTTGAGCACCCAAAAATAGAGCTTATCGTTAAAATGAAAAAAAACACGGTTCATCGGTTCAAGAGGATCCGAGACCAGACCGATATCCCGCTCTTCCCCAAAAGCCGGCTCATCGTCAAACACCACCTCCTGCCCCACGGCCATGGCTACCGACCCCGCCCAGATTGCCAGGCAACAGAAACACACCCTGCACAGTTGCGAAATAAAGCGGTCACGTTTTTCCATGATCATCCTCTTGCCCAATATTGCTTGCCCTCAACCGTGTGGTCCAGTATCGCCAAACCAAACAACAGGAGACGCAATCAGAATCTCCCAAAAACAAACCCCGGCACGATGCGTAGCGGAGGCGTTGCTCAGACACCCCCGAAAATATACTTGCTCACCAATTCCTCAAGATCAACCGCGGATTCTGTTTCCATTATAAACCCGCCCTCAACCAGCAGTTCTTCGGAACCACCCTGGGTAATCTTGATATATTTATCCCCGATTATACCTTGGGTTTTAATCGAGGCAATGGCGTCATCGGTTATCTTTACCCCATTATTGAGCTGAAGCTGCACCTGGGCCTGATCATTTTCGCCCAAAGAAATCCCGCTTACCTTGCCCACGTTTACCCCGGCCATTTCGACAAGGGCTCCACGTTTAAGCCCGGAAACATTGGCGAACGTCGCATGCAGCGAGTATGTCTTCTCCATGGAGAAGACCGAAAACTCGCCCAACTGCAACGACATATACGCAAAAGCCAAAAAACCCGCAAGAACAAAGAGGCCGACAATCGCATCGAAATTTATCTTTTTCATACCCTTTATTCCATCTCCCTGCTTAAATAAATCTTCCCCATGGTGTACTGCACAAAGGCCTGAATATCGGGGATTTCGCTCTGTTGAATATCTTCAGGGCTGGCAAAGGTGCTGAGCTTGCCCCTGTTGATCACAATGACCTGATCAGCCAAATTGAACACCTTGGGGATATCATGACTTACAATAATTGAGGTATATCCGAATTTTTTCTGGGTCTCCAGAAAAAGTTTGTAAATCTCCAGGGTGTTTTCAGGGTCAAGTCCCGTGGTCGGCTCATCAAAAAGCATTATTTCCGGTTGCAGCATCAACGCCCTGGCAAGCCCCACCCTTTTCCTCATGCCCCCGCTGAGCTGGGCCGGATATTTTTCCTCATGCCCGGTAAGACCAAGTTGCGCCAGGACGGCAAGCACCCGCGACCGGATCTCCTCGCTTCCCATTTTTGTCCGCTCTTCAAGGGGCAGGGCCACGTTGGCAAAAACATTCAAGGAATCAAGAAGCGCCGAGCCCTGGAAAAGGACGCCGAATTTTGTCCGCACCTCATTCAACGCATTGGCGCGCATCTTGGTGATATCGTGCCCCTCCACCAGAATCTCTCCGGAATCAGGCCGCAACAAACCCAGGATGAGCTTCATGGTAACACTTTTACCCTGGCCGCTCGGACCGGCAATCACCGTGGTCTTGCCGGAATTGATGGTCATATTCACCCGGTCAAGAATGGTCTGCTTGCCAAATGCCTTTACGACATTTTTAAATTGGATAACCACCTGACTCATAATAGTATCGCCGTAAGCAGATAATCCCAGATAAGGATCGCGATTGAAGAGAGAACAACCGCCTGCGTTGTCACCTTGCTCACTCCTTCAGCGCCGAAACCGGCCCCGCGGATAACATGAACGAAATACCCCCTCCCAGCGCACACCCAGACGATCACCAAGGCAAACACAAACGATTTGATAATGCCCATGTTTATATCCTGATTCACAACGCTCTGCTCCATACCGGACCAATACGCGCCGGGGTTGACCCCCAACAGGCCACACCCTGCGAGATACCCGCCGAATATGCCGACAACATTGAAAAACAGGGTAAGAATCGGAACGGAGATGATCGTGGCCAGAAACTTTGGGGTGACAAGATAACGGAAAGGGTCGATGGCCATGCATTCCAAGGCGTCAAGCTGCTCGCTGTTGCGCATGATCCCAATCTCGGCGCACATTGCCGAACCGGCCCGTCCGGTAACCATCAACGCCGTCAGAACCGGGCCCAGCTCGCGGATCAAGGAGAGCGAAACAGCAGAGCCCAAGGCTCCTTCCGAGCCAAACTTGCGCAGGGTGTAATATCCTTGCAGGCCGAGGACCATGCCGGTGAATCCAGCGATGAAGAATATAACCCAGAAAGAATCGGCCCCGATCAGGCGAACCTGTCGAATCATGGCGGAAAAACGGAAGGGTCTTTTGAAAACGCCACCAAGACCCAAAACCAGAAAAGATCCCATGCGGCCCAGATCTTCCAGGATCCACAAGGTGTTATTTCCGATTTTTTCCAGGTAACGAATCATAGGTTCCTCTTGCAGGCGTCTGCGCGACAACACGTTTGACAGCAAACGTTTGGGCAACCCGCCATGCCATGCCGGTTGTGCGGCTTGCACCATCCCATAAAATCCTCATGTTACTCACGGGATACGGGCGGTGTCAAGCACTTGCTCCAAGGAAAACCGGGAATTTGGACCAATTGATTGAATTCAAAAAAAAAGGGATTAGCTTGTATGGCTAATCCCTTTATTTTTTTTATGGCGGAGTGGACGGGGCTCGAACCCGCGACCCCCGGCGTGACAGGCCGGTATTCTAACCAACTGAACTACCACTCCTCTTGTGGTGGGCGAAACAGGGATCGAACCTGTGACCCTCGGCTTGTAAGGCCGATGCTCTCCCAGCTGAGCTATTCGCCCCACATGAAGTGTGGCAAGATATACTCTTGCCACCCATAATCCGTCAAGCAAAAAACTTACCGCAGGCAAAAAATAAAAGCCGCGGGGACTACGCTTGCCCCGCTTCCTGTCTGCGGACAGCAAGTCCCAGTGCTAATGCGCCACCTTGCTTGCGGGAAGCACACCTTCCACGCCAAAACCGCCAAAGGGGATATCCTTGAAAAGCCCTTCCCCGTCCTTGAGCACCAGGGCCTTGGCCAGGACTTCGTCCACATGCTCAACCAGTTCCACGGTGAGCCCCTTCAGAATCTTGGCCGGAATTTCGTTCAGATCCGCTTCATTGTCCCGGGGGATCAGAACATGCTTGATATTGCCACGTCGCGCGGCAAGGAGCTTTTCGGTGAGCCCGCCAATGGGCAAAACCCTGCCGCGCAAGGTAATCTCGCCGGTCATGGCAATATCCCGGCGGACCGGAAGCTGAAGCAAGGCGGAAACCATCGAGGTCGCCATGGTAATCCCGGCCGACGGCCCATCCTTGGGAATAGCCCCCTCCGGCACATGGATATGGATATCCAGTTTTTGATAAAAATCAGGCAGCAGGCCAAGCTGCAAGGCGCGGGTCCGCACATAGCTCAAGGCCGCCTGGGCGGACTCCTGCATGACGTCGCCGAGTTTTCCGGTCACGGTGAGATTCCCCTTTCCGGGCATCAGGGCGGTTTCGATCTGCAGCAGCTCGCCTCCCACCTCGGTCCAGGCCAGGCCGGTGGTAAGCCCGATTTTATCCCGCTCCTCGGCCAGACCGAAACGATACCTGACCCCGCCCAGATACTTGGCAATGGCCGCATCGTTGAGCCGGTATCGCTTGTCCGTCTTTTTCTTTTGCCGGTCCCGGGCCACCTTGCGGCAGACCGAGGCAATGCTGCGCTCAAGATTGCGCACCCCGGCCTCCCGGGTGTATCTCCGGATAATTTCCAGGATCGCCGCATCGTTAAAGGTAATATCCTCCCGGCCGAAGCCGTTGGCCTCCAACTGCTTCGGCACCAGAAATCCCTGGGCGATGTGCAATTTGTCCTCTTCCGTATAGCCGTTGAGCTTGATCACCTCCATCCGGTCCTGGAGCGGGGCCGGGATAGCGTGGAGATTGTTGGCGGTGGTCACGAAAAAAACTCCGGAAAGATCGTAGTCCAGATCGAGATAATGATCGTTAAAAGCGACATTCTGCTCCGGGTCCAGCACTTCCAGCAGGGCGGCGGACGGATCTCCCCGGAAATCCATGCTCATCTTGTCCACCTCATCAAGACAGATAACCGGATTCACCACCTTGGCCTTTTGCATGGACTGAATAATCTTGCCGGGCAGGGCTCCGATATAGGTACGGCGGTGGCCCCGGATCTCGGCCTCGTCACGCACCCCTCCCAGGGAGAGCCGAACGAATTTGCGTCCCATGGCGCGGGCCAGAGACTTGCACAACGAGGTTTTCCCCACGCCGGGAGGACCAACCAGGCAGAGAATCGGCCCCTTGATCTTCTCAACCTGGGCCTGCACGGCAAGATACTCAAGGATCCGCTCCTTGGGCTTCAAAAGACCATGATGGTCCTGGGCAAGGATTTCCTCCGCCGCCAGGATATCGATCTTCTCTTCGGTCTTTTCCTGCCACGGAAGGCTCAGGATGCAGTCGATATAATTGCGAACCACCGTGGCCTCGGCGGACATGGCAGGCATCATCTTCAGCTTCTTGAATTCCTGCTCCAGTTTGGCGCGAGCCGCTTCGGGCAGGTTTTTCTCCTGGATCGTCTTGCCCAGGGCCTCAAGCTCGGAAGAGGCATCCTCGGCCCCTCCCATCTCTTTCTGGATGGCGCGCAGTTGCTCGGCCAGAAAATAATCCTTCTGGGTCTTATCCATTTTTTTCTTCACCCGGGCCCGGATGATCTCCTCGAGCTCGGCGATTTCAATTTCCTTATGGATAAGAGCCAATACCAGCTCAAGCCGCGCAACAACGGAAAAATTCTCCAGAATTCCCTGCTTTTCCTGCACAGTCAGGGGCAGATGCGCGGCCAGGACATCGACAAACTTTGCAGGGTTCTCAATGCGGGCCAAGGATTTGATAACCTCGGCCGGCACTTTTTTATTGTATTTGACATACTCCTTGAAACTTGCCTGAATCTCCCGCACATAGGCGGTTGCTTCAAGGGTGCCTCCATTCTCCGCCTCTCCTCCTGCAAGCTGCACGACAAAGTAGTCGGCATTGGGCAGATGCTTTACGATTCTGCCCCTTCTCTTGCCTTCAACCAGGGCCTTGATCGTGCCATCCGGCAGACGGAGCAACTGCATGACCGTGGCAATGGTCCCCACCGCATGTACGCTCTCCTCGGTCGGATCGTCCTCGGCCGCATCCTTCTGCGTTACCAGAAAGATCTCGGAGCGCTTGGCCATCGCCTCTTCAAGGGCCTTTATGGACCGCTCCCGGCCAACCACCAGGGGCGCAACCATATAAGGGAAGATCACGATATCCCGCAAGGGCATCATCGGATAGGCAACTTCCTGTTTAGGATCAAGCTCAGCCATATTATTCAATGCAACCGTGATGGGGTAAGGGACATATCGCCGACTCAGGCGCTTTTCTTTGCTTCCACGTCGTTATCGTACAAAATCACCGGATAATCGCCGTTCAGCACCACCTGCTCGCTGATCACGCATTCCCGCACGTTTTCCTTGGAGGGCAATTCGTACATGATATCGAGCATGGCCCGCTCCATGACCGTTCGCAAGCCGCGAGCGCCGGACTTTCTCTTGATCGCCTGCTGGGCGATGGCCTTGAGCGCGCCCTCTGTGAAGCGCAGCCGGATGTTGTCAAAGGCGAAAAGACGCTCGTACTGCTTGGTCAGGGCGTTCTTCGGCATCCGGAGAACGCGGACCATGTCCTCCTCGTCCAGCTCCTCCATGGTAGCCACCACGGGCAAACGGCCGACCAGCTCGGGAATCAGGCCAAAGCGCAGCAGGTCTTCCGCCTGCACCTGGGCCAGGATATCACCCACCGACTTCTTCGGCTTGCCCACGACCTTGGCGCCAAACCCCATGGACTTGGTGCCGGTCCGCTGCTTGATCACGCCGTCCAGGCCGACAAAAGCCCCGCCGCAGATAAAGAGGATATTGGTGGTATCGATCTTGATGTATTCCTGCTGGGGATGCTTGCGCCCGCCCTTGGGGGGAACACTGGCCACGGTCCCTTCGATGATCTTCAGCAGGGCCTGCTGCACCCCTTCGCCGGAGACATCGCGGGTGATGGAGGCGCTGTCTGATTTCCGGGCGATCTTGTCGATTTCATCGATGTAGATGATCCCGCGGCTGGCCCGCTGAATATCGTGGTCCGCGGCCTGGAGGAGATTGACCAGAATATTCTCCACATCTTCGCCCACATACCCCGCTTCAGTCAGGGTTGTGGCGTCGGCCATGGCAAAGGGGACGTTCAAAATCCTGGCCAGGGTCTGGGCCAGCAACGTCTTGCCGCTGCCGGTCGGTCCGACCAGCAGGATATTGCTCTTCTGCAGTTCGACATCGCTGCCGTCGGTACTGCTCTGGGCCTCAATGCGCTTGTAGTGGTTGTGCACCGCGACGGCAAGAACCTTCTTGGCCTGTTCCTGACCGATGACATATTCGTCGAGATGGGCCTTGATGTCATAGGGCTTGAGGGTCGAAGCCTCCAGTTGCGATTCCAGCGCCTGCTGCCGGTCCTCACTGACGATTTCGTTGCACAGGTCGATGCACTCGTTGCAGATATAGACCGTCGGCCCGGCGATCAGTTTCTTAACCTCATCCTGGCTCTTGCCACAAAATGAGCAGGTGACTTCCACTTCGCCGTTATGATCTTTTGCCATGACTGTTCTCCTCGTCGGGATTCGCCCGTTTCACCAGCACCTTGTCAATTACGCCATAGGCCTTGGCTTCTTCGGCTCCCATGAAAAAATCCCGGTCCGTGTCAACTTGAATCTTCTTGAGTTTTTGCTTGGTATGATGCGCCAGAATGGTATTCAGGCTCTGCCGCATCCGCAGGATCTCCTTGGCATGGATATCAATATCGGAGGCCTGCCCCTGAAACCCTCCCATGGGCTGGTGCAGCATGATCCGGGAATTCGGCAGCGCATACCGTTTTCCCTCGGTGCCGGCGGCAAGGAGCACCGCGCCCATGCTGGCCGCCTGCCCCATGCACAGGGTGGCGATATCACACTTCACATAGTGCATTGTATCATAGATAGCCATACCTGCCGTTACGACGCCGCCCGGGGAGTTGATATAAAAGGTGATGTCCTTGTCCGGATCATCGGCCTCAAGAAAAAGGATCTGGGCGATGATGATGTTTGCTATATCGTCATTTATGGCCGATCCCAAAAAAATAATCCGCTCCTTCAACAGCCGGGAATAGATATCATAGGCCCGCTCTCCGCGGGGGCTCTGCTCAACAACCATGGGGACGAGATTCATACACTTACTCCTTCAAGAAGTTACTGGGGATCACCCGCGCCCGTGGCAGCGGCCGGCACGATTTTCATCTTGGCTGCGTCAAGCAGGAACGTTAAGATTTTTTCGTTCAACAGCTCCGCCATGAAGGGAAGGAGATCATCCCTGCTGGAAAAATATTTTTTCACTTCGCTGACCGGCATATTGTATTGCTCGGAAATGCGCTTAAAGCCTTTGTCGATGTCTTCATTTTCCAGCTTGAGCCCTTCCTTTTCCGCCACCTTCTTCAAAAGGAAATCGCCCTTGACCCGGGACTGGGCGGCAAGCTTGTACTGTTCAACCAGGGCATCCCTGTTGAACCCGGCCGCTTCCAGGGTCATCCCCTGCCGCTCCAGATTGCTCTCGAGTTCCTTGATCATGGCCTCGATTTCATAGGCCACCAGCCGGGGCGGAATCTCGAAGTCATGGGTTTCGATCAGCACCCGCATCAGCTTGTCGGTGAGATCGCCCCGCTGGGCGTCCTTCTTGGCCTGCAGCTTTTTTTCACGGATATGGGTTGTAAGCGCCTCCAGGTCGGCAAAATCATTGCCTACCTCCTTGGCGAATTCATCGTCAAGGGCGGGCAGCACCCGTTCCTTGACATCCTTGACATTGATCTTGAATTCCACCTTCTTGCCCGCCAGGATCGGATTGGCGAAATTCTCGGGAAAATCTATCTCCTGGGAAGCCTCCTCCCCCTTTTTCAAGCCAAGGAGTTTCTCCTCAAACTCTTTGCCGTACTGGCCGGAACCCACGTCAACCGAATAATTTTCGCCAACCACCTGCTTGATGGGATTACCGTTGTGGTAGCCCTGAAAATCGACCACCGCCAGGTGGCCCTTCTCAATGGCACGGTCTTCAACGCTTTGCAGGGGGGCCATCTGCTTGCGCAGCGCCTCAAGCTCCTGGGAGACTTCCTCGTCCGTCACTTCAAGCGCAGCCTGTTCGATTTCAAGGCCTTTATACTCGGCCAGTTCAAACTGAGGCCGGACATCCACCTCCGCGGTATAGGCAAAGGTGCCGTCCCCGACAAATTTCTGTTCGCGGATATCCGGATGCACAACCGCATCGATCTTGCTTTTCTCAAGGGCATCAAAGTAGGTATCCTGGATCAATTTTTCCGCCACCTCGTACTCAACCTTGGGCCGGTAATTTTTTTCCAGCACCTGCCGAGGCACCTTGCCCTTGCGGAACCCTTTGAGGGATACTTCGGAGTTCAGTTTCTTGTAGGCGGACTCCAGTTCATGGGAAACCTGCGCTTCCGGCAGGGTTATGATCATTTTTTTGGTAAGCGAACTTACATCTTCAACATTGATCTGCATGCAACACCTTCCTTGTTTGAAACATTTTCAACAACACGGTCATACGGTGAAAAGCATTTTCCTGGGGGCCTGTTTCCACGGTACGGATTAAGATATCAACCTGCACTCCGGCCTTGACGCAGGAGCGGTTTTCCCTGTGGTGCGAGAGGGGGGAGTCGAACCCCCATACCAAAGGCGCTGGTTCCTAAGACCAGTGCGTCTACCAATTCCGCCACTCTCGCTTGAACATGGAAAAATAAC
>Ga0074195_1001489_pt1 | contig 32726 bp, 31 predicted proteins | sample EPASupsiteHSE623_FD_64525 | JGI IMG/M metagenome (GOLD analysis project Ga0074195, IMG submission 64525) | Bioremediated contaminated groundwater from EPA Superfund site, New Mexico - Sample HSE6-23 | ecosystem: Environmental > Aquatic > Deep subsurface > Groundwater > Contaminated ... | reverse complement strand
GGTGGGGAGTTTTGGGGGTGTTGGTTGGGGGGTAATCGAGGAGCTGATGCAGTCCAACACCCAGTTGATCGCCAGCAAGGCCACCATGGCCGATCCGTGGAAGCGGGAAAAAATCGAGAACATCGCCATGCTGCTCCAGGGCGCGCTGCGCGCCGATCGGATCGTCGGGCTGAAAATGAACGTGGCCAAGGAGCAACTGGATACAGTGATCAGCATGCTGCCCAGCCTCAACGCCCCGACCGTGGCCCAGTTGTACAAGCAGGAATGGTTTTCGGTGGAGACGGTCATCTCCGAACATCAGGTGCGGGATCTGGTGCCCAAGCTGAAGAAGAACGGCGCGGAAGGGATTATCGAGTATTCCCTGAACAAGGTCATTTGAACAGGCCGCCAGCAGTGCGCGGCGGAGAGGAGAAACGAATGGATTTCAGAAAGGTGGAGTTTCTCCTTTCCGCTCATGCCATCAGGCAGTTGCCGCCACCAGACTATCCGGACATTGCCTTTGCCGGACGCTCCAACGTCGGCAAGTCGAGCCTGATCAACCGACTGGTGGACCGGACCAATCTGGTCAAGACCAGCTCCAAGCCGGGCAAGACGCAGAGCCTCAATTATTTCCTCGTTGACGATGCTCTCTATATGGTCGATCTGCCCGGTTACGGTTTTGCCCGGGTTTCGCAGCAGACCCGGCAGAGCTGGCAAGGGCTGATCACCGAGTATGTCGAGACCAGGGCCACCCTGGCCTGCATGGTGGTGATCATCGATTTGCGCCATGAATTGAAAACGCTCGACCGGGAGCTGATCGACTGGCTACGGTATCTGCACATACCTTATCTGCCGGTCTACACCAAGGCGGATAAGCTGTCCCGCAACCAGCAGCAGAAAAACGCGGCGGCCCTGGATGCGGGCCTGACCCTCAACGCCGATGAGCGGATTGTCTTCTCCGCCCGTACCGGCCAAGGGTTGGATATCCTGCGGAACCGCCTGGTAGCCTATGCCGCAGACGTTACCCCGGAGCGGGACCCGATGCCGGATATTCCTACTGATCCGATTTAAGCACCGCGAGAAAGGCCCGCTGGGGGATGTCAACATTGCCCACGGTCTTCATCCGTTTCTTACCTTCCTTCTGTTTTTCCAAGAGTTTCCGTTTCCGGGAAATATCGCCGCCGTAGCATTTGGCGGTTACATCCTTGCGCAGGGCCGAGATGGTTTCCCGGGCAATGACGTTGCCGCCGATGGCCGCCTGGATGGCAATTTTAAACATCTGCCGGGGAATTTCCTCTTTTAGCCGTTCGCAGGCCTTGAGCCCGCGCTCCCTGGCTTTGGCGCGATGGGTGAGCTGAGAGAGGGCATCGACCTGCTCGCCGTTCACCAGGATATCGAGCTTGACCAGATCGCTGGGCCGGTAATCGATCAGTTCGTAGTCGAACGAACCGTAGCCTTGGGTCACGGACTTGAGCCGGTCGTAGAAATCGTAAATCACCTCGGCCAGCGGCAGTTCGCAGATAAATTCGATCCTGCCGGGCATGGGATAATGGTACTTGGTGTTTTCGCCGCGCCGCTCCATGCACAGGGTCATGACCACGCCCATGTACCGCTCGGGGATATGGATGGTTGCCTTGATGAAGGGTTCCTCGATGCGGGCGATGGATCCGGGATCGGGAAAATAGGAGGGGTTGTCGATCTCGACCATGGTATTATTCTGCAAGTAAAACTTATACTTGACAGTGGGCACGGTCAGGATCAGGTTGATGTCGAACTCCCGCTCCAGCCGTTCCTGAACCACCTCCAGATGGAGTAGGCCGAGAAAACCGCAGCGGAATCCAAAGCCAAGCGCCGCCGAGGAGTCCTTCTGGAAGGTGAGGGCGGCGTCGTTGAGCTTCAGTTTTTCCAGAGCGATGGCCAGCTCCTCGTACTCATCGGTGGCGATGGGATAAAGCGAGGAGAAGACCACCTGCTGCACCTCCTTGAAGCCGGGCAGGGCGGCCGGGCAGGGGTGCTCTTTGAGGGTGATGGTGTCGCCGGGCCGGGTATCGGAGACAGTTTTCACACCGGCGACGATGTAGCCGACCTCACCGGCGGAGAGCTGCTGCCTCGACTCGCGGCGTAACCGGAAAATGCCCAGTTCCTCCACCCGGTACTCAGCGCCGTTGGACATGAACACGATCTGGTCGCCGGTTCTCACCGTGCCGTTGACGATCCGCACCGAGATGACCGTGCCGCGGTAGGGGTCATACTGGGCGTCGAAGATCAGTGCCTCAAGGGGTTTGGTTGGATCGCCCTCGGGCGGGGGCAGCAGGCGGACCACCGCGTCGAGCAGTTCCCGCACCCCCTGGCCAGTCTTGGCGGAACACATCTGGATGCTCTCGCCGTCGAGCCCCAGATCTTCCTCGATCTGCGCCGCCACCTTCTCCGGTTCGGCGGCCGGTAGATCGATCTTATTGATCACTGGGATGACCTCCAGGTTATTCTCCATGGCCAGATAGAGATTGGCCAGGGTCTGTGCTTCGATACCTTGGGCGGCGTCGATCAGGAGCAGGGCGCCTTCGCAGGAAGCGAGTGCTCGGGAAACCTCGTAGCTGAAATCGACATGGCCGGGGGTGTCAACCAGATTGAGGGTGTAGGTTATGCCGTCGGCGGCTTGAAAGGGCAAACAGATGGTCTGCGACTTGATGGTGATGCCACGTTCCCGCTCAATATCCATGGTGTCGAGCATCTGGTCCTTGAATTCCCGGTCGGTGACAATATTACAGAGTTGGATCATCCGGTCGGCCAAAGTCGACTTGCCATGGTCAATATGCGCTATAATGCTGAAATTTCGTATTTTATTCATATAAAATAACAAGGGGAACCAGAAGAGAAAGGGGCGGTGGTAAAACAGATATCTTTAGCACAGATTGCCGGAAAAAAAAACTCTTCAACAGGACCCTGTCGTATTCAAGTGTTTTTTTTTTTATTTTCGGGTAGTCTAGCGAGGTAAACCTTGCGTGCGAGTGCTCTCCTTGCAGGGTTGTATTTGCTAACGATATACCAGAGATTCATGAGAGATCAGAGCGAAATCGACAATCTGGATCTGGAAGAGCCCCCACAGCACGCCCTGATGCTGACCAGCCAGGACGACAACCTGCCGGCGCTCAGCAATCCGGCCCTGCACCGTTATCTCCAGGAAATCAGTCAATACGAACTGCTCAGCCGCGAAGAAACAGAAGAACTGGCCGTGCGTTTTCAGGAGACCGGCGACCCGGATGCCGCCTACCGCCTGGTGTCCTCGAACCTGCGCCTGGTGGTCAAGGTGGCCATGGATTTCCAGAAATATTGGATGCAGAATTTCATGGATCTCATCCAGGAAGGGAACGTTGGCCTCGTACAGGCAACCAAGAAATTCGACCCCTACCGGGGGGTGAAATTTTCCTACTATGCCGCTTACTGGATCCGCGCCTATATCCTCAAATTTATCATGGATAATTGGCGCTTGGTCAAAATCGGCACCACCCAGGCCCAGCGCAAACTCTTTTTCAGCTTGAACAAAGAGAAGAAATTTCTTGAATCGCAAGGGTTCAAACCAGAGGTTAAACTCCTGGCCGAACGGTTGAACGTCAAGGAAAGCGAAGTGATCGAAATGGGTCAGCGCATGGACAACTGGGATGTTTCCCTGGAAGCCCCGGTGCGCAGTGACTCTGAAGACGAACAGAAAAATTTTTTGCCCCATGAAGGGCCAGGAATCGAAGAGGTGGTTGCCAGCCAAGAAATGCGCGAACGGTTGGCCGTCATTCTTGCCGATCTCAGCACCCGGCTCAACGAGAAGGAACAAGTCATCCTTAACACCCGTCTGCTCAGCGACGAGCCTAAAACCCTGCAAACCATTGCCGACGAATTTAACATTTCACGGGAGCGAGTTCGGCAGATTGAAGCCAATTTGTTGAAAAAACTACGTAAGCAGTTCGAAAAAGAAATGCCTGACATCCAAGATTTCTTGAGCGGTGACGGAGTAATTCTCGCCGCTGGACCAGAAGGTCATTTTTCCTGATTGCCTCGCTCTTTCCAACGCTCTCTCAATCGCCTATCTAATAGTTGCATCAATGAACGTACCGTTACTCGACTTGAAACCGCAGCTGGCCGCCCTGCGCCCGCATATTCTCGAAGCCGTCACCAGGGTCATCGATTCCACCGGCTATATTCTCGGCCCCGAGGTCAGCGGGCTGGAGGAGAAAATTGCTCGTTACTGCGAGACCGCTTACGGCATCGGTGTGAGTTCTGGCACCGACGCCTTGCTGGTGGCGCTGATGTCACTGGAGATAGGTCAGGGCGACCTGGTGCTGACCACCCCCTACACTTTTTTTGCCACCATGGGCACCATCCTCCGGGTAGGGGCACAGCCGCTGTTCGTGGATATTGAGCCGGACAGTTTTAATATCGACCCTGACCAGATGGCCGCGGCATTGACCGCGGATCGACAAGCCGGCAGCCGCATCAAAGCTATCATTCCGGTGCATCTCTATGGGCAATGCGCCAACATGCAGCGGATCATCTCGCTTGCCGCCGAGTACGGCGTCCCGGTCATCGAAGACGCGGCTCAAGCCATCGGTGCCGAGTGTCCCTACGAGGAAAACGGTGCCGTTACCTGGCGACGAGCCGGATCCATGGGGTTGTGCGGCTGTTTCTCCTTCTTTCCCAGCAAAAACCTGGGCGGCATCGGCGATGGCGGCATGCTCACCACCTCCGACCAGATATTTGCCGAGCTTGTGCGTTCCAACCGCAATCATGGCGCCGAGCCGAAATACTACCATGCGCGGATAGGTGGTAATTTCCGGCTCGACCCGATTCAGGCCGCAGTGCTGGCCATCAAACTGGAACACCTGGATTCTTGGCATGCCGCGCGCCGCCGGAACGCTGACCGCTACCGACAACTTTTCAGGGATGCTGGCCTGATCGATTCGCCGGTCCGGTTGCCGAAAGCGATTCATGCCGAGATCGAAGGTGCCGAGCAGCATAATCACCACATCTACAATCAGTTTGTGATCCTTGTTCCCGAACGGGATAAACTGCGGCAGTTCCTCCAGAACCACTCTGTAGGTTGTGAGATTTATTACCCGCTTTGCCTGCATCAACAGGAATGCCTCCGGTCTAAAACGTATAAACAACAGTCGTTTCCGGTTGCGCAACAGGCTGCCGCCAGTTCTCTGGCCCTGCCGATCTTTCCGGAGCTGACCGACGAGCAACTGGTTTACGTGGTCGAAACCATTCAGCGATTTTATCGCGCCGGATAAGTCCAGCGGTATTCGCGCCGGACGTATTTGGCCAAGGCGGAATTCCCGCCGTTTACAAGCATATTAATAGAAGGTTATTTTGTGAAAGCGTTGGGTTTTGCCCAGCGCTTTCTTCTTATTGCATCTTTGAAAAAAACTCACGGGAGGAGGAGAACATGGTGGAACGTATCCCGATGTCCTTGGCGGGAAACCGGAAGCTTCGTGAAGAGCTGGAACGGCTTGAACGAGTGGAGCGGCCTGAAATCGTCAAGGCAATCGAGGTGGCGAGGGCGCATGGCGATCTGAGCGAAAATGCGGAATATCACGCTGCCAAGGAACGGCAAAGCCTGGTTGAAGGGAGAATTCTCGAACTCAAGGACAAGCTCGGCAGAGCCGAGATCATCGACTGTTCCAAGGTTTCCACCAATCGGGCGGTTTTTGGCACTGTCGTTACCCTGATGGATTTGACAACCGAAATCGAAGCAACCTACCAGTTGCTGGGCCCGGAAGAGTCTGATGTCAAAAAGGGGTCGATCTCGGTCTTTTCTCCCCTGGGCAGGGCACTGCTCGGTAAGGAGGTGGGGGATGAAGTGACAACCAAAACACCGGGTGGAAAGCGGGAATTCGAAATTATCCTCATTTCCGCTTCAACCATGCGATAACCGCGGTTGACGGGAGGTTGTACAAAGGAGTTGCGGTAAATAGTTGGCGCTTGACCGATGTGTGCAGAGGCCTGGAAGGGAAGAATCTGCTTACGCGGCGGGCGCCAATAATCCAATCTGAAAGAGGGAGGTGATCTGGGCGCTCACCTCCTCGACGCTATAGATACAGGTGTTGTCCGTATGCCAGCATATGGAAATTTCATCCAATGCACCAAAAACGACTTGGCAGGCTATCTCGGGTTGAAAATCCTTGCGAAACGTTCCATCTTGCTGCCCCTGCGCAATGATTGCGGCAATAATTTTTAGATATTCGTTAAAGGTATTCTTCCGGTATTCACGGATGAGCTTGCTGGTTTGGCGCAGTTCAATATGAAGGACCTCGGCAAAGTAGCGATTTTTTTTCATCTCTTCGAGATGATTGGTGATAAAAATCTCCAGTCGGGCCTTGGAATTCTGTTCCTTTTCCAGCAGCAGGTTGACGCTTTCGATCAGTTTGCCGACCTCCTGTTCGAAAACGGAAAGGAGAATGTCGAATTTATTATTGAAATATAAATAGATGGTGCCGTCGGCCACTTTGGCCTCCTTGGCAATATCGGATATCCTGGCATTAAAAAAGCCTTTTTTGGCAAAAACCTTTGTGGCGGCACGTATGATTTTGCGGTGTTTTGTTGATTTCATTTAAGATGTTGAAACAGAAGATTACTATAAAAAATGAATGAATCCTCATTCCGAGGGTAATCGTTTACTGGGCAAATTGTCAAGAAAAATGGCGGCAATTTGCCTGCTGGATGTTGGAAGGAAGAGGAGCCCGCGCATAATTTAGCTGGACGAGACTCTGAGGGATTTATTAGAAAGAATTACTGTACACATCTAGTTGAAGAGGAGGAGAGTATGAAGGTTCTGGTGATAGGAAGCGGCGGGCGCGAGCACGCGCTTGTCTGGAAATTGAAGCAGTCCGACAAGGTTGGCACCGTTTTTTGCGCTCCGGGTAATGCAGGCATCCAACAAATTGCTCACTGTGTCGATATATCAGCGGGCAATATTGCCGCATTGTTGGATTTTGCCCGCACGGAACAGATCGATCTCACCATTGTCGGGCCCGAGGAACCGCTGACCAAAGGCATTGTCGATCTTTTTCAAAAAAACGGCCTGCGCATCTTCGGCCCTGACAGTAAAGGCGCAATCCTGGAAGGGAGCAAGGTCTTCACCAAGGATTTTCTCAAAAAATACCACATAGCGAGCGCCCGGTACGAAATTTTTGCTAAACGGGGCGCTGCCAAGAAATTCATCAGAGCCATAGGGGTCCCCTGCGTGGTCAAAGCCGACGGTCTCGCCGCCGGCAAAGGTGTCATCATTGCGCAGACCATTGCAGAAGCTGAGCAGGCTGTTGATCTGATTATGAAAGACAAGGCTTTCGGCGCGGCTGGCAATCAGGTGGTGATCGAAGAGTTTCTCCAGGGCGAGGAAGCCTCATTCATTGCCTTCACCGACGGGAAAACGGTGCTGCCGTTGCCGACCTCGCAGGACCACAAGGCTATTTTTGATGGGGACAAAGGCCCGAACACCGGCGGCATGGGCGCCTATTCTCCAGCGCCGGTGATGACCGAGGCCCTGCACCAGCGGGTCATGGAAGAAGTGATGCTGCCAACGGTGCGCGGCATGGCTACCGAGGGCCGCCCCTACAAGGGTATGCTGTATGCGGGATTGATGATTGATGGCGACCGGATTAATGTGCTCGAATTTAATTGCCGTTTCGGCGATCCGGAATGCCAACCCCTGCTGATGCGCCTGCAGAGCGATCTGGTCGACATTCTCGAGGCCTGCATTGAAGGAACCCTTGATCAGGTGCGGATCGCCATCGACCCCCGGCCCACGGTTTGCGTGGTGATGGCTTCCGAAGGGTATCCGGGCAAGTATACCACCGGCAAGGCGATCACCGGCCTGCAAGCGGCGGCCAAAGTGGAGGGCGTGGAGGTTTTTCACGCCGGTACTGCGACGAAAGGCCGGCAAACGGTGACCAACGGGGGCCGGGTTCTGGGAGTGACCGCCGTGGGCGACACCATTCAAATGGCCATTGACCGGGCTTATCAGGCGGCCAAGGAAATTCAATGGCAGGGGTGCTACTATCGCCGCGACATTGGCCACCGGGCCTTGGCCCGGTTGACGGCTACCCCTCGACCGGTGGTGGGAATTGTCATGGGCAGCGATTCCGACGTGCCGGTGATGCGTGTTGCCGCCGATTTTCTTCAGTCACTCGGCATCGGATTTGAATTCTCCATCACTTCAGCCCATCGCACACCTGAACAGGCCTGCGCCTATGCCAGAACCGCACGGGAACGTGGACTCCGGTTGATCATCGCCGGCGCCGGCATGGCCGCCCACCTGGCCGGCGTAATGGCCGCCCACACCACCTTGCCGGTGATTGGCGTTCCCTTGGACGCCTCATCCCTCAACGGGCTCGATGCCCTGCTTTCCACGGTGCAGATGCCCCCGGGCATCCCGGTTGCCACCATGGGAATCGGCAAGGCCGGGGCAAAAAATGCAGCGGTTCTGGCGGCCCGTATCCTGGCGATAGGCGATACCGCGCTCCAGGACAAGTTGGAACAGCATGCGCGCACGATGGCAGAGGAAGTTGCTGCGAAAAACAAGGCGTTGATCGTGTGAATTGGCCCGTTGCCGCCAACAAAGCAGGCATTGACCACGCCGTAGCTCTGCTCCGCTCCGGCGGCGTGGTCGCTTTTCCCACGGAAACCTATTATGGCCTGGCGGTCGATCCGTTCAACCGTCAGGCCCTTGAACGGTTGTATCAGGTCAAACGGCGGCCGCGACAGCTGCCGATCCTTGCCCTGGTGGCCGGAGCGGACCAACTGCCCTTGTTGACCAACGAGGTGCCGAAAATCTACCATCGGCTGATCCGTTGCTTCTGGCCAGGCCCCTTGACCCTGGTCTGCCCGGCATTGCCTTCGCTGCCGCCACAATTGACCGGTAGCACCGGAACGATAGGGGTTCGCCAGTCGCCCAACGAGACGGCGGTTGCCCTGATCGAAGCTTTTGGCGGCCCAGTGACCGCCACCAGCGCCAACATAACCGGGTTTCCGGCCGCGGTCACGGCCGAGGCCGTGGCCCGGATGTTCGAGACCGGGATCGACCTGATTCTAGACGGCGGGACAACACCTGGCGGCGCCGGCTCGACACTTATCGGTATCGATCAAGGGGTGCTCTCATGTATCCGGGAAGGAAAAATCGGGTTTTCCGCTGTGCAGGAGTGCGTCGCGGCTCTTGCCCTGAATGATCAATAGAATGTTGGAGGCAGGTATGGCCGATTTGCAGTGGAATAAAGCGTTCGCCCTTGAACAGACAGCCGGTGACGAGGAACTGCTGGAAGAGTTGCTGACCATCTTCAGGGACTCCTCGGCGTCCGATTATATGCAGTTGCAGCAGGCGGTGGCTGCCAATGATGCTGCCGGCGTGGTACATGCTGCCCACAGCTTGAAAGGAGCGGCGGCGAGCCTCGGTATTGAGGGCATCCGCCGATTGGCACTCGACATGGAGACGGATGGCCGCAATAATTCAGTATGTGTTGCGCAAGAAAAGCTGGCAATCATGGGCGAGCTAGTGAACCAACTAAAAAATCTGTAGCTTTTTGCTACCGGGCAGCATCAAAAAGAAGGATCGTTTTTTTTCGGAGCGGTCTTCATTTTTTTGATGGAGCACAGGAAAGATGTTCGCAGATACGGGTGAATCATGACGTGATGGCAGGGGGCCCGCTGTTCTCGCAGGCCTCATCGGTCAATTGACTGCGGCCCTGTGTCGGCAGCCTGCCAAACAGGGTGGAGAGATCGAGCAGCCAGTTGGCAACGCCATCGTGGATAAATCGGCCGGCGCAACGCCATTGCCAATTGTTTTTGAGCACACCCGGGGTGTTCAGGCGGCAGTCGTTGCCAAATCCGAGGACATCCTGCAGCGGCAGCACGGCCAGATTGGCTGGAGATGAAAGGGCCAGGTAGATCATGTCGTGGTGGAAGGAACCGGCATGATCGTCCATCCGGTTGGCAAACAGCTTGGCCCGCTGTTTTCTCTCGATAGCCACTTCAGGATTAAGGAACCAGCCGACCGCAGTGTCGTTGTCGTGGGTGCCGGTATACACGACGCTATTTTTTTCAATGTTATAGGGAAGATAGCTATTGAGAGGATCGCCATCGAAGGCGAACAACAGAATCTTCATCCCCGGATAACCGAGGTTTTGCCGGAGAGTCTCGACCTCGGGCGTAATCACGCCAAGATCCTCGGCGATGATCGACATCCCGCCCAGGCGCCGGTCCATTTCTTCAAAAAACGGCTGCCCCGGTCCTTGCCGCCAGCATCCGTTCATGGCTGTTTGTTCAGCCACAGGCACGGCCCAATAGGATTCAAAACCGCGAAAATGATCGATCCTGAGGGTGTCAACCAGGAAGAAATTGAGCCGCAAACGCTGCTCCCACCAATTCCACAGAGTGTGCTCAATCCGTGGCTCTTCCGCATGCCACCGATACAGTGGATTGCCCCAGCGCTGACCGGTCGCGCTGAAATAATCCGGCGGCACACCGGCGACATGGGTGGGCTCGCCGTTTTGGTTGTCCAGTTGAAACAACTCCTGGTTGGCCCAGACATCGGCACTGTCAAAAGCGATGTAGATCGGTAGATCGCCGATGATTCGGATGCCTTGCCTGTGGGCATGGGCACGAAGTTGGCTCCATTGGCTGAAAAACAGATATTGCTCGAACAGGACATACTCAATCGCCCTCCGATGTTCGCGAAGCGCCTGGGCCAGCGCCTCGGGCCGTCGCTGCCGCAGAGGTGCGGGCCAGGCACACCATGGTCTATCCTGGTACAGTTCTTTGAGGGCGAGAAACAGCCCGTAATCGATGCACCAGGGATGGGCGGCGGCAAAATGTTCCAGGATCGCGCCGCTGTCCGCCTGCGCTTGAAACCGCTTCCATGCCAGGGCAAGAATTGTTTTTTTATGGTGGGCAACCTGCGGGTAATCGACGGTATATTCAGAAAAGTCCGGAGTGGCCAATTCCTCTCTCTGCACCAGATGCAGATCGGCCAGCACATCAAGGCTGATGAGCAGGGGAGAACCGGCAAAAGCGGAGGGGCTCATGTACGGCGAATTGCCGAAAAGGGGACTGGTGGGGCCAAGGGGGAGAATCTGCCAGCAGCTCTGTCCGCTTTTCTTGAGAAAATCAATGAAATCCATGGCCGGCTGGCCGATGTCGCCGATGCCGTGGGGGCCGGGCAGAGAAAAAATAGGCAGTAAAATTCCGCTTGACCTTTGACGGGGAATGTTTACCAATGTAGAATTATTCACGTCCGTTCTCCTATTCGAGGTGGCATGGCTGACCTTGTTGCTCCCGATCCCGTTCAACGTATAGCGCAGTATTCTATGCTTTATCCGCATGAACCACACTCTTCAATTGCATTTTTACCCTGAAAGAGTATTTTTAAAATTTTTTTCAATTAAACCACGTTTGTGTGCATGCACAATGTAAAGGAGAAGGCAGGTGCTCGCTGGTATAAAAAATGACCTTCTTGAGGCTGGAAAAGATGAAGGCTGTATCACCTTTCAACATCTTAACGAACTGCTTCCCGAGCAGGTAAAAGATCCGGGAGCCATCGAAGAACTTTTTGATTTTCTTGGGGAAAACAATATTGAAATTGTCACCCAGGAAGAATCGGGAAAACGAAAGACTCTGTCCGGCGAAGAGTGGACTGGAAGAAAAAGCGGTGAAGAAGACGCTGTTTCCGACAGTCTACCCGACAGCGAGGAACACGAGTCGGAGGAAACCACCACCACCTACTTGCGGGAGATGGGGCAATTCGATCTGCTCACCCCTGAGGAGGAGGCTAAGTATTCCAAGACGATCCGGGAAGGATTCGATGCCATCATCGAGGCGATCCGTTTGGATAACTCCGGCGTCGCCGAAATCAAGATGCTGGTTGACCGGATCGATCTCTGGCAGCGCCGCGACCCGACGCTCAAGCCGAAAAAACAGCAGCTTAATTACATGCGGCACTGTGTTAATGCTGCCAACCGGAACTATCCGGATAAACGCGAGTTGTTCGAGCTGAGCACCAGAATCGAAGCCTACAACCGTTCGATCGAGTTTGCCAAGGATTCAATGATCCGGGCCAACCTCCGTCTGGTGGTGTCCATCGCCAAACGGTACATGCACCAGGGGTTGACCCTGGCCGACCTGATTCAGGAAGGCAATCTCGGTTTGATGCGGGCAGTATTCCGTTTTGATTACAAAAAGGGTAATAAATTTTCCACCTATGCCTCCTGGTGGATCCGGCAGGCAATCACCAGGGCCATCCTCGACAAGACCCGGACCATCCGCCTGCCTGTCCATTTTCTCGAGTTGCGCAGCCAGTTCTTCAAGGCCTTCTATTCCCTCTTGAAGGAACTGGGGCGCGAACCCACCCCGGTGGAAATCTCCAAGATGACCGATCTGCCGATGGACAAGATCCTGGCGATCCTTGAAGCCTCCCGCGAACCGATCTCCCTGGAGACCCCGGTGGGGGACGATGACTCGACCCTGGGCGATTTTCTAGAGAATCAGGAATCGGAATCGCCCTACGACGCGGTCCAAAACCGGGAGCTGGCCCACCGGGTGACCGAAGTGCTGTCCACCCTGACTGATCGCGAGGAAAAAATCATCCGGCTGCGGTTTGGTATTGGCGAAAAAGCGGAATACACCCTGGAAGAGATTGGCAAGCGGTTCAATGTCTCGCGGGAACGTATCCGGCAGATTGAGAAAAAGGCCCTCAACCGTCTACGACATTCCAGCCGCAGGGAAAAACTCCGCTTCTTCCTGGACTAATTGTCTGACCGTCCCCATAAACACGAGCCCCTTGCTCCAAGGGGCTTCTTTTTTTGCCCCTGAGGCCATACGACGATATGGATAGATTCATCGAACAAGCCGGATTGGGACAGATCCTGGCCAAGGTGAGGAATGACGAACGCTTAACGCTCGATGATGGGCGAGCCCTTTTCCATCATCCCAATATTCTCGCGCTCGGTTACCTGGCCAACATGGTGCGGGAACGCAAGAATGGCAACCAAGCCTACTTCATCTACAACCAGCATATCAATTATTCCAACATCTGCACGAATCTCTGTAAATTCTGCGCGTTTGGCAAGGAAAAGGGACACGCGCTCGCCTACGAGATGAGCGTGGAAGAGGTCAAGGACAAGGTCCGTCAGCGGCTCGACGAGCCGATCAGCGAGATCCACATGGTCGGCGGGATCCATCCCGATCTGCCTTTTTCCTATTATCTTGCATTGCTGCGGGGCATCAAGGAAGTGCGTCCCGAGGTCCATATCCAAGCCTTCACCTGCGTCGAGATCCACCACTTGGCCCAGTTGTCCGGCAAACCGGTGGACCACACCCTGCGGGCATTGGTCGATGCCGGTCTCGGCTCGATGCCCGGCGGCGGCGCCGAGGTGTTCAGCCCCCGGATTCGAAAGATGACCTGCGAAAAAAAACTTTCCGGCGAGGGATGGCTGGAGGTGGCGAAGACCGCCCACCGCCTGGGACTGCGCACCAACGCCACCATGCTGTACGGCCATGTCGAAACCGTGGATGAACGGTTGGAACATCTGGACGCTCTGCGTCGCGCCCAGGACGAGACCCAGGGCTTCCTGGCCTTCATTCCCCTGGCCTTTCATCCCAAGAACACCGAATTGGCGCACCACGCCACCACCACCGGCATCAATGACCTCAAGAACATCGCCGTCAGCCGGTTGATGCTCGACAATTTCCCCCATATCAAGGCCTATTGGGTCATGATCGGTCCCAAGCTGGCGCAAGTGGCCCTCGCCTTTGGCGCCGACGACATGGACGGCACGGTCAAGGAAGAGAAGATTACCCACATGGCCGGAGGGGAATCCGAGCAGGCGCTGGGCCACAAAACCCTGATCCGGTTGATCCAGGAGGCCGGGCGTCAGCCGGTGCAGCGCGACACCCTCTACAACGTCATGGCCACCTACTGAAGACCATGCAGGCGATCATCGAAAAAATCGAGGCGGGGCAGCGGATCAGCGGCGAAGAGTTTCTTCGCCTGGCGCAGGAGGCGAGCCTGCATCAGCTGGGGTTCCTGGCCAACGCGGTCCGCATGCGGCTGCACCCCGACCCGGTCGTGACTTATGTCATTGACCGGAATATCAATTATACGGACATCTGTCTCTCCGCTTGTAAATTCTGCGCTTTTTTCAAGGCCCCGGATGAGGACGGCGGTTACGTGCTGTCGCAGGCCGAGCTGGCGCAAAAAATTGCCGAAACTCAGGCGTTGGGCGGCACCCAGATTTTATTGCAAGGCGGGCTGCATCCCGACCTGCCGTTCTCGTTTTACGAGGAGATGCTCCGGTTCATGAAGAAGACCGGCATCCATATCCATGGTTTTTCTCCTCCCGAGATGGTGCATTTCAGCCGTCTGTCCGGCCTGCCGATCAAAGAGGTGGTGCAGCGGTTGATGGCCGCCGGCCTGGATTCCATCCCCGGTGGCGGCGCCGAGATCCTCAGCGACCGGGTGCGGCGGGAACTGGCGCCGAACAAATGCACCGCCGGCCAGTGGATCGAGGTGATGGAGATTGCGCACGCCCTGGGGCTGCGCACCACCGCCACCATGATGTTCGGTCATGTCGAAACCATGGCGGAACGGTTGGAGCATTTGCAGCGGGTGCGCGACCTCCAGGATCGGACCGGAGGCTTCACCGCCTTCATTCCCTGGCCGTTTCAACCTGACCATACCCCCCTGGCCGCCGCCCGAAACATCGAGAAAACCACAGCTGTCAGCTATCTGCGCATGCTGGGCTTAAGCCGGATTTTTCTCGACAATGTCCCCAATATCCAGGCCTCCTGGGTGACGCAGGGGCCAAAAATTGCCCAGCTCTCCCTGTTTTTTGGGGCCAACGACTTCGGCTCGACCATGATCGAGGAAAACGTGGTCGCCGCGGCCGGGGTTCGTTTTCAGCTGTCGGAAGAGGAGATCAGGCGACTGGTCGCGGATGCCGGTTTCCGGCCGCAACAAAGGCTGATGGATTACACCCCGGTCTGATGGACGTCGATTCGATCCGCATCCACAGCGCGGACTGGATTGTCCCGGTCAGCCGCCCGGCCATCAAGGGCGGCGGCGTTGCCCTCCGTGGCGGTACCATTCTGGCGGCTGACGGATTGTCCCGGTTGCGGCAACAGTATCCGCATGCCCCGGTGGTCGAACACCCATCCGCGGTGCTGATGCCGCCGCTGGTCAACGCCCATATCCATCTTGAACTCTCCCACCTGACCGCCCTGGCCGCCAGACCGCTCGACACCTCCTTTACCGGCTGGATCAGCCGCCTGCTTCAACTTCGCGACACTCTGGGCGCGGCCGGCGATCAGGTGGAACAGGCTGCCCTGCGCACCGCCAGGCAGCAATACCGCTCCGGGGTGAGTGTGCTGGCCGATATCGGCAACACCGTCATGGGCCGTACGCTGGCGGCCTCGTTTCCGGGGATGCTGTTGCCGTACAGGGAATACCTCGGCCTGGCCGAACAGACCTTGGAGAAAAATTTGCACCGCCTGGACCAGGAGCACGAGGCCAATCTTTGCTCGGGCCATGCCCCGTATTCCACCCATCCCCGGTTGCTGCGCCGGCTCAAGGACCGGGCAACCGCCCTGGGGCATGTCTTTCCCCTTCATACCGCCGAACCGGCGGCTGAAGGCGAGATGATCCGTCAGGGCAGGGGAGAGCTGGTGGATTTTGTCCGGCAGCGCGGTTTCTGGGATGATTCGTTTCGTCCCCGAGGCACCGGCGGCTCGATCCACTATCTGCGCGACCTTGGCCTGCTCGACAGCCGGACCTTGTGCGTTCATGCCATCCACGTTGCGGAAGAGGAAATCCGGATCATGGCCGGCGAAGGGGTCAAGGTCTGTCTCTGCCCCGGCAGTAATCAATTTCTGGGAACCGGCAAGGCGCCGGTGCGGGCCTATTTGGATCACGGCCTGCTGCCCGCCCTGGGAACGGACAGCCTGGCCAGCAACCCCGAGCTTTCCATCTGGCGGGAGATGCGGCTTCTGGCGGAGGGGCATCCCATGGTTGCACCTCGAGAAATTGTCAGGATGGCCACTCGGGGCGGTGCCGAAGCCTTGGGTCTGGAACATCGCCTGGGCGCATTGGAACCAGGCAGGGCCGCGGACCTGCTTGTGGTGATCCTTCCCGGCGACGTGGAGAACGAAGAGCAGGTTTACCGTTTCCTGGTGCACCACGGCGGTCTTTTGGCACCGGAACGCATCCAAGAGTGAGGTGAGATTAATATGGCGCGCATCGGCATGGTCAATTACATCAACGTCGCACCTATCTACGAGATTTGGAAGGAGCGGGTTCTGCCGGCCGATTGGCAGGTCGTGGAAGGGCAGCCGAGCCAGTTGAACGTTTTGCTGGCCGAGGACCAAATCGACATGGGGTTTGTTTCCTCCTACGCCTATGCCGCCCGGCCCGAACGCTATCAGATCCTGGCCGACCTGTCCATCAGCGCCACCGGGCCGGTGGGCTCAGTTTTTCTCTTTTCCCGGCTTCAGCCCGAGGATCTGGATGGCAAACTGGTCCGCCTGACCCGCCAATCGGACACCTCGGTCCGCCTGGTCAAGATCATTCTCGAGGAATTTTACCGGGTCAAACCCCGGTATGAGGTCGGCGACGTCTGCGACGCCAGCGCCCTGACAGCCAGCGTCAGCGGTGTGCTGGCGATCGGCGACGACGCCCTGCGGCTGCGGGTCGAGGGGCGCTATCCCGTGCAGTTGGATCTCGGCGAGATCTGGCACCAGCGGACCGGCCTGCCCTTTGTCTTTTCGGTGTGCGCGGTGCGGGAAGCCTTCCTGGCCGAACAGCCTGAAACCGCCCGGGCGATCAGGCAAGCCCTGGTCGAGTGCCGGGAACAGGGCGCCCTGCGCATGGCCGAGATCTGCGACCGGGTTGCGCGGCGCATCCCCATGGATTGCGACGCCTGCTCACAGTATCTCATGGGTATCGAGCACGATCTCACCCCGGTGAAGCTCATGGCCCTGGAGCGATATTTTCAGTATCTGGTCGATCGGGGCGAGGCGCCTGCCGCAACCTTACCGCTCAAAATATTTCGATAACCATCTGCCGGACAGATTTCAGATAATTTCCCATGAATGCCATGCAACCGCCTGATGCAAAGAAAAAATTCGTCAAAGAAAAATTTTCTTCGATCAGTGGGCGATACGATCTCCTCAACTCGCTGCTTTCTCTCCAGATCGACCGTTACTGGCGCTGGCGGACAACCCGTCTGCTCCGCTCCTTCGCCGATGGCTGGGTGCTCGATCTCTGTGCCGGCACCCTGCCGCTCGCCTTGGAGCTGACCCGGCAGGCGCGCGAACGAAGGGTGCTGGCCGTCGATTTCTGCGAGGATATGCTTCGGGCCGGGGCCAAGACCCTGCCCGCCGATGATCGCCAACATCGCATCTTTCCGGTGTGCGGCGACGGCGAACTCATCCCGGCGCCTTCCAACGCCTTCTGGGGCTGCACCGTGGCCTTTGGTGTGCGCAACCTGTCGCGGACCCTGGAAGGCCTGCGCGAGATGCACCGCATCCTGCGGCCCTCAGGCAAGCTGCTCATCCTGGAGTTTTCCCGGCCAACCAATCCGATCATCAAACCGGTCTACACCTTCTACCTGCACCGGGTGCTGCCCGCCATCGCCGGAATGATTTCCGGAGATAAGGAAGCCTATCAGTACCTGGCCTCCTCGATCGCTGCCTTCTACGAGCCGGAAGAATTGCTGGCCATGATGCGCGAGGCCGGGTTCGCCTCCGTCACCCGCCTGCCGCTGACTTTTGGCATCGTCTCCATCTACATTGGTGTCAAACAATGAGCAGGGCACCCTGTCAACGCATCATCCTGGGGATCACCGGCGCCACCGGCATGCTCTACGTGCCGGCCCTGCTCGATCTGCTGGCGGCACAGCAAATCGAGGTGCACGGCATCGTTTCCGAGGCGGGCCGCAAGGTTCTCGCCTTCGAACTGGGAATCACCCCGGAGCAGTTGCCCCAGGTCACCCGTTGGTTTGCCGTTGACGATTTTTTTGCCCCGCCTGCCTCGGGGTCGGCCCGTTATGACGCCATGGTGATCCTGCCGTGCAGCATGGGCAGCCTGGCGGCCATTGCCAATGGCTATGGCGGCAACCTGCTCCATCGCAGCGCCGATGTCACCCTCAAGGAACGCCGCCCCTTGCTGCTCGCCGTCCGGGAAACGCCGCTCAACCGGACCCACCTCAACAACATGCTGGCCGCCCATGAGGCCGGCGCAATTATCTGTCCGCCCATGCCCGCGTTCTACCACCATCCCCAAAATTTGAACGATCTGGCCCGCCATTTTGCCGTGCGCCTGTGCGACCTGCTGGACGTGCCTGTGGCCGCCGATACCACCCGTTGGCAGGGGGGGGAATGATCGTGTGGAAGAATATTGCTATATTGCTGGAGATGATCAAGTTCGAGCACACGGTGTTCGCCATGCCCTTTGCCCTGATGGGGGCCTTTCTCGCCCAGCGGGGTGTGCCGCCGTTCCAGGTATTTTTTTGGGTGGTGCTGGCCATGGTCGGGGCCCGCACCTGCGCCATGGGGTTCAACCGGATCGCCGACCGGCGCTTTGACGCCGCCAATCCCCGCACCGTTGACCGCGCCTTGCCGGCGGGTCAAGTCAGCCTGTTCTCGTCCTGGCTGATGGTGGTGCTAGCCGGACTGCTCTTTTTTTTCGCCTGTTTCATGCTCAATCCCCTGGCCCTGCAGATAGCGCCGGTGGCCCTCGGCCTGACCCTGTTTTATTCGCTCACCAAGCGGTTCACCTGGCTTTGCCATGTGGTGCTCGGGGTGGCGCTCGCCTTTTCGCCGCTCGGCGGCTGGGTGGCGGTGACCGCCAGCTTTCAGGGGTATCCCTGGGTCTTGTCGCTGGGGGTGCTGTTCTGGGTCGCAGGCTTTGACTGTGTCTACGCCTGCCTGGACGCTGATTTCGACCGCGAAGCCGGCTTGTTCTCCATGCCCGCGATCTTCGGCCGGCGCAACGGGTTTCGCATTGCCGTCGCCTTCCATGTCCTAGCCTTCCTCCTCTTCAGCCTGACCGGAGTGCTGATGGGGCTCAATATCTGGTATTTCGCCGGCATCCTGGTCACGGGGTGCGCCCTGTTTTATCAGCACCTCATCGTCAACCCCCGGGATTTGTCCCGCATCCAGCAATCGTTTTTTTCCATGAACGGACTGATTGCCCTGACCCTTTTCTGCACCACTTGGATCGCCCTGGCGACCGGTTCCTGACATGCGCGGGCGAATATTTTTTATTCTGATCTGTCTCCTGCTGGCAGCGGGCAACCGGGGCTTGGCGGCAGACGAAGTCGAGGTGCTTGAGACCCGGCCCAGCCAAATCGATCCAGCCGTCATGGCCGTCATCTTTTCCGGCACCGAGGACCTGCACTATGCGGTCAGTTGGAGCGGTGGTGTGAAAATCGGTGATATTTACTTGAAAATACAAAAAGAAAAAGAAAACGGTGACGCTTTCACTATCTCAGCCAAGGTTAAGGATTACGGCCCGCTTGAATTGCTGTATCCGGTGGACGACACCTTTACCTGTTATGTCGCAGGACCGATGAAGCTGCCGTACCGCTATGAGGTGCATCAAAAAGAAGGCTTCGGCCGGGAGACCACCCGCCTCACCCGCTATGATCAGGCAAACCGGCAGGTCTGGTATCAAAAAAACAGGAACGCTGAAGAACGGTTCGAGATCGCCGGTACGGCATACAATGAATTTGCCTCCTTCATCATCACCAGGGCGCTGGTTTTACGGGAAGGAGAACCGGTTGTGGTACCGACCTTTGCCGACAAGAAGCGCCACGAGGTCAAGGTTTCGTTGATCCAGCGGGAGAAACGGCAGACTGTATTCGGCGAAACGGCGACCCTGATGGTGCAGCCCAAAATGGAGTTCAAGGGGTTGTACGAAAAAAACGGCAACACCGTCCTCTGGATCACCGACGACCGTTGCCGGGTACCGGTGGAGATTCACAGCAAAATAGTGATTGGCTCACTTGTGGCGGAACTGGTCGAGTATACCAATTCCGCCTGCCCAGAGTTGGTGAAGGTGAAGAAGCGCTGAACACGAGGAAGGCGTCAGGCGATTGGCGGCGGCTCAACCGAGTTTAACCTCGATTTTTTTAGGTTGCGCCGGAACTGCCTTGGGAAGGTGCACGGTGAGCACGCCGTCGGCGAGCGAGGCCCCGATTTTCTCCTGGTCGATCGTCTCCGCCACCGTGAAACGACGGAGATAGTGGCCGCTTTCGTACTCTTCGAGGATGATGCGGCCAGTCTGCTTCTGCGGGGCACGATGGCCCTGGATGGTCAAGATGTTGTCCTCCAGGGAAAGTTCGACTCCCTCCACCGTGACGCCGGGCATATCCGCGATCACTGCCACCTCCCGCTCGGTTTCGTAGATATCAACGTGCGGGGCGAAATAGGTTTCGTTTTTGGTGCTTTCATCGCCCGGTTGCGCCGCTTTTTTCTCTTGAATCTTCAGTTCCCGTTCAGTCATGACTGGCCTCCTATTCGGCGGTAACTTTGATCTGACGTGGGGTGACGGCGGATGCCTTCAACAGGGTGATGGTCAGGATGCCGTTGGTGAGCCGTGCGCCGACATGCTCCGCATCCACTTTGACCGGCAGGGCGATGGCCCGGCTGAAACTGCCCGATTCGATCTCGCGGCGATGATAGGAAATCCCGGCCTCGTTCTGCCTCCGATCCCGTTTGCCCTGGAGGGTGAGGGTTTCCCCCTCAATGGAGAGATCGAGATCCCCGGCCTTGACTCCGGGCAGTTCCGCGGTGATCAGCAGCCGATCGGCCTCTTCGTAGATGTTGAGCGCCGGATAGACATTGGCCCGGATCTGCCCCTTGCCTTTTTCGGCATACGACCGGGAAAGCTCGTCCAATCCCTGGCGGATGCGTTCGAATTCGGCCCAGGGATTGCGAAAGGCCGGCCGTTCGGTAAAACGTACAAATGCCATGATACACCTCCTCGATAGGGTTGTTTTGTTGGCGATATGTTGCAATAGTAAGGTGCCGGCAGCACTTGTCAAGGAGGCTGGTTTTGTGGAAGGACGGTTGCTTTTTTGGCCCGCAATGACCACAATGGTGGTGTAACCGTTGTGTATTTTCAATCGAACAAAGGAGTGAAGAGATGAGTGAGGCTGTGATTGCCACCGAGTGTCCGGATTTACAGTTAGTGCATCGCGGCAAGGTGCGGGATATGTACGAAATCCCCGGTCATGCCGACAAGTTGCTGATGGTGGCTACTGACCGGATTTCCGCCTATGATGTGATCATGGCTGATCCCATCCCCGGCAAGGGCAAAATCCTGACCCAAATTTCGCTGTTCTGGTTCCAACTGCTCGCCGATATCGTGCCCAATCATCTGATCAGCGCCGATATCGACCAGTTTCCCGCAGTCTGTCACCAGTATCGCGACCAGTTGGAAGGGCGTTCAATGCTGGTCAAGCGGACCCGCGTGGTGCCGATTGAGTGCATTGTCCGCGGCTACATCAGCGGCTCGTTCTGGAGCGCGTATACAAAAAACACCACGGTATGCGGGGTCCAGCTGCCTGCGGGGATGCGCGAATCCGACCCGTTTCCCGCGCCGCTGTTCACACCCTCCACCAAGGCCGAGCAGGGGCTGCACGACGAAAACATCTCGATCGAGCGGATGCGGGAGTTGATCGGCGATGCCCTGACCGACCAGATGGCCGCCATCAGCATTCAGCTCTACCAGCGCGCCGCCGACTATGCCCGTACCAAGGGCATCATCATTGCTGACACCAAGTTCGAGATGGGGCTTGACGGCGAGACCCTCACCCTGGTGGACGAGGTCTTGACCCCGGATTCCTCCCGTTTCTGGCCGCTGGATCAATACACGCCCGGAAAAGGACAGCCGAGCTTCGACAAGCAGTTCCTGCGCGATTACCTCTCTTCCCTCGACTGGAACAAACAGCCGCCGCCGCCCACCGTGCCGGCGGACATCCTGGAGAAGACGCGGAGCCGCTACCTGGAAGCCCAGGAAAAACTGACCCGCTGATTTTTTCTGATTTCAGCCCCCTGGTGCCGTGCCGTTGTTTGGAGCGGCACCAGGTTCCCTGGCGACAACCCGCATCTCGACACCGTTGCATCGAACGAGATCGCCCGGATAGAGCTTGCGCCGTTTTCTTGTTTCCACTTCTCCATTCACCTCGGCCAGTCCCTGGCTGATCAGATACCTGGCCTCGCCGCCGCTGGCGGCCAGGTCCTCTCGTTTCAGCAGTTTATCCAGCTCGATGTAGGCGGTATCGATAGGCGCCGGCCTGACCGGATCGGCGGAGAGTGCGTGCATATGCTTGTCCTTCCAATGTGTCTGGCGTGGCAGGATGACGGTCTGAACCTAATGAAGGTGCGCAGCCGCAGGGTGCCGTTGCGCCGTTGAGGTGATTACAGGGCCCGCAGAAATTCGGGCTTCAAGGACAGGTTGCCGGCGAGTGCCCGGTCGAGCAGGGCCAGGGTGGCCGCTTTTTCCTCCGGGAGCTTTGCCCGGACCGGCAGGTAATTGGAGGCGTGGTTGGCGTGGAACAGGCCGCCAGTGAGATCGGTGGCATCGATCATGGTCCGTAATTCCCGCACAATGGCCAGCGGTTCGGGCACGACAAAACGGCCGGCCTGTATCTCGGCATGGAGAGTCGTTCCCGGTTCGATCATCAGGCTCAAGGCGCCCACGTACTCCGGGTCCATGGCGCTCAGCACCCGGCCGGTCTCGCGGGCATGGCGTTCCGATCGTTCGACCCCGGCGATGCCGAGGAGCACGGTCACCGACAGCTGGATGTCGGCGGCCTTCGCCTTGGCGGCCATGGCGATCATCTGGGCTGCGGTTGCGCCCTTGTTGATGGCGACCAGGGTCTGATCGTCGCCGCTTTCCAGCCCCATGTAGGCAATTCCCAAGCCGAGCTGCCGCAGTTCTTGCAGCTCTTCCACCGTCTTTGATCGCAAACTTTTGCAGTTCGCATAAATGCCGACCCTGCTGATCCGTGGCAGTCTGGATTTGATCCGCTCAAGTATGGCGCGCAGCCGGGGCTGCGGCAGGATCAGGGCATCGCCGTCACAGAGAAACAGCCGCCGGGCATGAGGAAAATGGCGGGCCGCATAGTCGATATCGGTCCAGACAATCTCCTCGGGCGTGACCGTGAAACGTTGCCCCTTGTACATGCCACAAAAGGAGCACTTGTTGTGGGAGCAGCCGGTGGTCACCTGCAAGAGGATACTGCTGGCTTCACTGGGTGGCCGGTAAACGGTACCTTGATAATGCATGACAAGTCAGTGGGAAAGAACGGCTGGTTCAGGCAAGTGGGGCGAGCCGCTCGACCAGCGCCGCCATCGCTTGCCTGATATTGAGGTACTGCTCCCGGCTCAAACCGGCACCCAGCCCGACCTTTTCCGCCATTTCCGCGGTCAGGAAGTCGCCGGGCCCATGGGCATCGGCATTGATCGCCAGCGGCGCGCCGGTACGCTCCGCCATTTTTGCCACATGACCGTTGGTCAGGCTGTGTCCCTTGCGGCCCGACAGCTCCAACAGGATGTTTTTTTTCGCCGCCAGGGCCGCTTCCTCTTCGGTGATAAAACCGGGATGCGCCAGGATGTCGACATCGGCCTCCAGGGCAGCCCGATTGGTTCCGGGCAGCACCGGTTCCACGGGGGTCTCGCCGTGCACCACGATCACCTGGGCGCCCAACGCCCGCGACTGGGCTGCCAACGGTCCGATGAGGGCAGGGGGGACATGGGTCAGTTCCACGCCGACGATCAGCCGGGTAGTGGTGATTGGGTTCAAGTCGCGGGCTGCCTTGATCAGGTTGGGGATCAGGATATGGATATTGGAAGAATCGGCATGGTCGGTAATGGCAATGGCCTTGTATCCCAGAACTTCGACCCGGCGGACATGTTCGGCAGGCACCAGGGCGCCGTCGCTAAAGAAGGTGTGCGAGTGGAGATCAATCATGGGCTATTAATAATATAGATTAAATAGTTAATGTTTTGCACAAATAATCCCTTTCAGGGAATGTTTACCCGCTTGATCAATCTGGACAGGGACAATCTCGCCAGGCAACAGGTGTGCATCTGCACCGGCACAATGCACGATATGGTTGCTCGGCGTTCTCCCTTTGAGCTCGCCATTGTTCACAGATTCAACCATCACATCAACTTCTTTGCCGATATATTCACTGTTCCGTTCAAAACAAATGTGATCCTGTCGGTTTTGGAAGACTGAGAGCCGCCTGCTTTTTTCCTCTTCTGCAACCTTATCGTCAAAACCGGCGGAACGGGTATGGGGTCGGTCTGAATATTTGAAGGAAAAAGAGCTGTGGAATCGCACCCGGTTCAACAGATCCATGGTGGCCTGAAAGTCGGCTTCGGTTTCTCCGGGAAAACCGACGATGATGTCGGTTGCCAAAGCAATGTCGGGCCGGTGTGCACGAAGAGCGGTAACTTTTTCGAGATAAGACTCCACCGTATACTTTCGGTTCATCCGCTGGAGCACCGCATTGGAGCCTGACTGGACCGGCAGGTGAAAATGGGGGCAGAGAATTTCGATCTCGGCAAAACAGCGCATTAGATCTTCCGAGAGGTCCTTGGGATGCGAGGTGGTGAAACGAAGCCGCCGCAATCCCTTGATCGAGGCGACTCGTCGTAGCAGATGCGGAAAGGTCACTTGTACAGCCGCCACCTGATTGGTCGTGCCGTAGGAATTGACATTTTGCCCGAGCAGGGTGATCTCTCGAACCCCTTGATTGACAAGAATTTCAACCTCTTCGAGGATGTCGGCCACTGGCCGGCTGATCTCCCGCCCCCTGGTGCCCGGGACCACGCAGTAACTGCAAAAGTTGTCGCAGCCCTGCATGATGGTGACAAAGCGCTTGAACCCGAGAGGAGCAGGGGAGAGGGGTGCATCGGCCAGGAGTTTCTGGAAGGGGGGGATGACAAAGGAGGTTTCCATGTTGGTGGCAATCTCCTTGCTGGTCACCCGTTGCCGCAAACGTTCCAGCATTTCCGGCAAGCGGTAGATCTGCTGCGTGCCCACGATCAGGTCGACATGGGGCATGCGGTCGCGAATTTGTTCTCCCTCCTGTTGGGCAACGCAACCGGTTACCCCCAGGAGCAGGGATGGATTGTTCGCTTTTTCCGCCCGCAACGCCCCAAGCAGGCTGAATACCTTCTGCTCGGCTTTTTCCCGGATACTACAGGTATTGATCAGAATGACGTCGGCCCCTTCGGGTTCGGCAGTGGGAACATAGCCTTCTTGTGCCAAGAGTTGCTCGATGATCTCGGAGTCCCGTTCATTCATCTGGCAGCCGAAGGTTTTAATGTACAAATTTTTCCTCATCCAGGCACCACGGGTTGAATCAAGGGGTTGAAGGTGCAAAAGGAGTCAGGTCTTCAGCCAAAGCCTCCAGCAATCGCATGGTGTCCATAAAATGACAATCCAAGGTTCGGACCCGCACCAACCCTCGTTCTGATGCCAGGGTGGAGAGGGTGGCGAGTCCGTCGTAACCTTCAAGAATAAACCTGAGCCAACTAATTTTTTCCGGACGGATCACGAGCGGCCATTCAACGGCTACGGGCATGTGCATATCGTGAAGCAAAGATAAAAGAGTGAGATTCAAACGACTAAGGTGGCGTCTATATTTGTGATATCGTTTTTGTATTTTTCGAGCACCGGCGCAACCTGTTCCTGTAGAAATTCCGTGGTTTGCATGGCCGCGCGGCCAGTGAATTGCTGGTAATCCCCCAACAGACTGTCAAGTTCAGTGCGGGCAAAGGGGATGCGGTCGTCCTGGGCTAAAAGTTCCAGAAGATTGTTGGCTACCCCTTGGTTTTTGACCGCCAAGCCAGCGGCGACGGAATGTTCCCGGATTACCTCGTGCATTTCCTGACGGCTTTTGCCTCGCTCCACACAGGCCATCAAGATTTTTTCCGTGGCCATGAAGGGGAGTTCTTCCCGAAGATGTTTTTCAATTTGATTTGGATAAACAACCATATCATTGGTGATGTTTATGTAAAGCTTCAATATTGCGTCGGTCAACAGAAAGGCCTGGGCCAAATCCATGCGCCGAATAGCGGAATCATCCAAGGTGCGCTCGAACCATTGATTGGCGGCGGTGGCGGCAAAATTAGCCGGTAACCCCATGAGTTTTCGTGCTAAACCAGTCATGCGTTCGGATCGCATCGGATTTCGCTTGTAGGCCATGGCTGAACTGCCGACCTGTTTGCTTTCAAAGGGTTCTTCCTGGGCTTTGAGGTTGGACAGCAACCGCAGGTCCACAGCGAATTTGTGCGCAGAGGCGCCAATGCCGGCCAGGGTTTCAGCGGTTTTCATGTCAAGTTTGCGGGGATAGGTCTGGCCGGTGACCGCAAACACCTGATCGAAACCGATTTTCCTGGCAACACGGCGATCGAGTTCGCGAACCTTGGCGTGATCGCCATTGAACAGTTCGATGAACGTGGCCTGGGTGCCGACCGTTCCCTTGGCGCCGCGGGCCTTGATCTGTCCTTCAAGTTGCTCGATGTAGGCAAGGTCCATCAATAAATCTTGAATGTACAGCGTGTTGCGCTTGCCGACCGTGGTTGGTTGCGCGGGTTGGTAGTGGGTGTATCCCAGTGTCGCCACGTCCTTGTGGGTGGCGCAGAATGCGGCGAGGTTGGCGATGACCTTGAGCAGGGACTTTTTAACCAGGTGTAAGGCCCGTTTCTGGATAAGCAAATCAGTGTTGCAGACCACAAATTGGGAGGTGGCGCCAAGATGAATTATCGGTTCGGCCAGCGGGCACTGTTGGCCATAGGCATAGACATGCGCCATGACATCGTGGCGGATCTCGCGCTCCTTGGCGGCAGCCACCTCATAATTAATCGTGTCGATGTTTGCCTTGAGTTCGGCAACCATCTCGGCGGTCACGGTGGTCAAGCCGAGTTCGTGCTGTGCTTCGGCTAAAGCGACCCAGCATTTACGCCAATGGGTAAACTTGTACCGCTCGGAAAACAATTCCTGCATCTCGCGGCTGGTATAACGGGAAACCAAAGGTTCCTGATAAATGTCACGGTTCATGAGTTCTCGTTTAATGGTGATGAATAATGAGATACGAGGCATTTAGCCTGTTTCGGTGATTTATTCAATCCTTTGCGCGGGAAAAGTTAATGGTCACGGCACATGGTCCGTATTTAAATGTCGCATAATATATATTATGTTAAATTGTATAATGTAAACAATATCAGCAAGGTGTAACCATAAGGGCATGAACCTGGTTGCGTTCCACCCCTTTAAACCATGACCGCTTCAACTGAAAAACCAGATCTGCCGTCTTGGTCGCATTGATTCCGGAACAACCCAGGTGAAAACCGATGCCGGGAAACAACTGCCCTCCCCCCTGCACCTGGAAGATCAGATGCCCGTTGTGTGCTTTCGGGGCAATCAGCTTTTGCCTGGACAGCAAAAAGATGGGCTCCAGGTTTCCTTCGCCAAACGGTTGCAACCATTGCAAGGCTCGGGCAAATCCCGCTGAAAGCAGCGCGGCATTCTGCATCCGGTAATCAACCATTACTTGAGACTTGCTCTGCAAACTCCCGCTAAATTGTTTGATTTGATTGTCAAATAATTGTGCGAATCGTTCTATATTTTCTTTCTTTACCGTGAGCCCCACCGCCATGGCATGCCCGCCAAACTGCTCAATAACCCCGGAACACTGTTCCAAAACCTGGAACAGACTCACCCCATTGATTGACCGTCCTGATCCCCTGACGATATCCCCTTCCCCCCCTTCCCCGTTTTTCACATCGTCACCAAAGACGATCGCGGGTCGATGGCAGCGGTCAACCAATCGTGACGCGAGTATCCCCAGGACACCCGGATGGCAATCCGGATGATACACTGTCAAGCCCTTGACACCCGCCTGCAACTGGCGAGCACACGATGCCTCGATTAACGAGAGCGCCTTGGCTTCAAATTGCCTTCGGGTGGCGTTCATCCGATCCAGCTCACCGGCCGTCTGCCGGGCCTGGTGCATGTCCGCCGCAAGCAGCAGCGCAACACCAGTCTGGGGGCTGCCCAGCCGGCCCGAAGCGTTGATTCGTGGCGCTAATTTGAAAGCAATATCCTCAGAAAGCACTTCCCGGTTTTCAATTCCCGCACTCTGGCAAAGAGAAAACACGCCAACACGGGTTTTTGCCGATAAAACCTCAAGTCCTGCTCGTACCAGGATGCGATTCGCCCCAACCAGAGGCACTGCGTCGGCGACCGTGCCGAGGGCTACGAAATCGAGATATCTCTTTAGGTTAACATCAACGCCCATGGCCTTGCGTAACGCCATGATCAGGAAAAACGCCACTCCGACTCCGGACAGCGAGGCGCAGGGAAAGGTGCATCCGGGCTGCTTGGGGTTGAGAATGGCATCGGCGCCGGGAAGCGTTTCCTGCGGCTCATGATGATCGGTCACCACCACGCGAAGCCCAAGGTGCCGGGCATAGGCAACCTCCCGGACCGCCGAGATGCCGCAATCCGCTGAAATCAGCACTCCTCCCCTGTCGGGACACTGGGCCACCAGCCGGTTGATCGAGCTGATTGACAGACCGTAGCTCTCTTCCAGCCGGTTGGGAATATGGAAGAACGCCTCCCTGTTAATCTCCCTGAAAAAGGACACCAGGAGTGCCGTGGCGCTGATGCCGTCGACATCGTAGTCACCGTGGACAAAGATCGGTTCACTCCTGCCGCAGGTTGCCATGATGCAGGCAACCGCCTCCGGCATTCCTTTCATTGTATCCGGAGCCGGCAGCATGGATAAGTGCGGGAAAAGATACTCCTGGGCCTCTTCAAGAGTGGTAATGCCTCGGCCATGCAGAATTTCTCCCAACTGGCAAGGAAGACCGAATTCCTTGGCTGTCATGGCGCCGAACGCCCCTTCTTGGGGGCTGTTGGAGCAGAGCAGTGTATAATCAGGAGGCGATGCGTTCATCAATAAATTGATTATCCTTCTCTTGTTTCAAGAAACGATGCAATGGCCGCGAAAATGTCCTCGGTCTGGTCGATAGGATGCCAGTGCACCTGTTGCTGGTTCCTGAACCATGTCATCTGCCTTTTGGCGTAGCGCCTGGTGTCGCGAATGAGGGCGGCGGTGGCGGTCTCCCGATCCCACGTTCCGGTGAGACAGGCAAGCATGTGCCGGTAGCCGATCGACTGCATGGCGGGCAGGTCACCTGTGTACCCTTGGCCAAGAAGCCATTGAGCCTCTAACGCAAATTCATCGCGCATTATACTGATGGATCGTCTTTTTATGCGGTCGTACAAGACTTCGCGCGCGCAGGTCAATCCAAGGAGCAGTATCCGGGTGAATCGCGGCTGCGGCATGGCGTCTTGTTGGCGGCGCAGGTGCTCCGACCAGGGAACGCCGGTGGTGTAATAAATTTCCAGTCCCCGAAGAATCCGTTGTGTGTCGTTGCAGTGAATCCGCTGGCCGCTCTCCTGGTCCACTGTCATCAACTCCCGATGCAGAACCCCTTTTCCCTCTTGGCGGAGCCGGTTCCGAAGGCGGTCACGAACATCAGGTTGAACATCAATAATGTCAAATATCCCATTGATTAAAGATGAAAGATAAAGCCCTGTACCTCCGGTGATCAGAGGAATCTTCTCGCGGGCGTGGATGCTTGTGACCGCCTCGAGGGCATCATGCACAAAACGAGCAGCATCGTATTGTTCGTCCGGATCAACGATATCGATCAGGTGATGCACCACCCGCCGCCGCTCTTCCGGGCTCGCCTTGGCGGTGCCGATATCCATGTGCCGATAAACCTGCATTGAATCCATGGAAATGATTTCAGCCTGAAACGCTTCGGCAATCCTGAGAGAGAGCTCGGTTTTGCCGATGGCGGTTGGCCCGACCAGGACGAGTACCGGCGCGGTGATGGGCGCGGGCGGGCGTATCATTCAAAACTGACCAGCGGCAGGAGGCGTTGCAGGCTCGCCGGTCCGATCCCCGGGACATCAAGCAAATCTTCGGGGCTGGTAAATCTTCCTTTCTTCCCCCGCTCGGCCATCATCTTCGCGGCTAAGTGGGGGCCGATTCCTGGCAGCAGCTCCAGGTCACTCTGGGCACTGCTGTTCAACGGCAAGGGGCGATTAAAAAACAACGCCAGTTCCGCCGGAAAAACACTTTCATTGTAATCATCGAAAAAATGATACGATGCAATTGATTGCTGAGAAAGAAGATTAATTTTTTCCCGGGGCGCTCTCTTCTCATCAGGCCCCCCGTTCAGGCTGAGGACCTGCCAATGATCCCCTCCGTCTGCCAGTGCGATGGCGACCGGGGGAGGCTCTTCCTGCCAGTCCCGAGCAAAAAACGGCAGGGTGAGCATGCAGCCACCCAAAAGAAAAAGGACAAGCCAACGCTTGTCCTTGCTGCCCAGGTCCGCGCCTCCGACCTGTTTTGCCTCAGTCCCTGCTTCTTTCATCCTTCATCAGCTTGTAGTTGATACTGTCCACCAGGGCTTGCCAGCTTGCCTCGATAATATTCACCGAAACGCCGACCGTACCCCAACTGTCCTCCAGATCCTTGTTTTCCACCAGCACCCGGACCTTGGCGCCGGTGCCGTGTTCGCCGGTCAGGACCCGGACCTTGTAGTCGGTGAGTTCCATGTCCTCAAGGCTGGGGTAAAACCGGGTGAGCGCTTTGCGCAGCGCCCGGTCCAGGGCATTGACCGGACCATCGCCCATGGAGGCGGTATGCACCTCCTGGCCGTCAACGTACAGCCGGATGGTCGCCTCGGTGATCGGATGCTGCGCCAGGTCATGGTTGTGATGCAGGACCCGGAAGGCTTCAAGTTGAAAGAAATCCCGCTGCAATCCCATTGCCTTGCGCATCAAGAGCTCAAAGCTCGCCTCGGCAGCCTCGTATTGATAGCCCTGATTTTCCAGATTTTTCAGTTCGTTGACGATCACGGCGGTCATCGGGTCGTCGTGATCGATATTTAACCCGTATTTCTGAGCCTTTATCAAGACATTGGCCTTGCCGGACTGATCGGAAATGAGCACCCGCCGCGCATTGCCGACTTTTTCCGGGGCGATGTGTTCATAGGTCATGGGGTTGCGCTGCACCGCGCTGACATGAACCCCGCCCTTGTGGGCAAAGGCCGATTCTCCAATATAGGGCTGGTAACGGTTGTGTGGCAGGTTGGCCAGTTCGTTGACCATGCGCGCGGTAGTGTACAGCTGGTCGATGCGTTTGCCGACCCTGCATTCCAGCCCCATCTTGAAGATCAGGGCCGGGATGATCGAGGTTAGATTGGCGTTACCGCAGCGCTCACCAAAACCGTTGATCGTGCCCTGCACCTGGTTGGCGCCGAGATGGACGCTCATCAGGGCGTTGGCCACCGCGGTTTCCGAATCGTTATGGGAATGGATGCCAATGCGGACTCCGCTGCCCAGCTCGGCACAGTATTGCTGCACCCGCTGCATGATCTCGGGAATCTCGTGCGGCAGGGTGCCACCGTTGGTGTCGCAGAGCACAATGGTTTCGGCACCGCCGGCAATGGCTTTGCCCAAGGTGGCCAGGCAGTATTCCCGGTTATTCTTGAACCCGTCGAAAAAATGCTCGGCGTCATAAATCAGATGCTGGACCCGCGGTCGCAGATAGGCCAAGGAGTCCTCGATGATCTGCAAATTATCTTCAAGTCCGATCCGTAAGGCGTCGATAACATGAATATCCCAGCTCTTGCCAAAGATGGTCACCGCCGGAGTTTGAGCCGCCAGCAGGGCCTGGATATTGGCATCCTTGTCCGGTGTTTTTTGAAAATGGCAGGTTGAACCAAAGGCGGCCAATTTCGCCTGTTTCAGCTCGACATCCTGCATCCGCTTGAAAAAATCGACCGCCAGAGGATTGGAACCGGGCCAGCCGCCTTCGATAAAATCAATGCCTATCCGGTCCAATTGCCGGCAGACCTTGATTTTGTCGTCCACCGAGAGGTTGAAGTTCTCGGCCTGGGTGCCATCCCGCAGGGTGGTGTCGTACAGTTCGATGACTCTGGCCATGATTGCTTACTCGGTTTCTTCCAGCGGCAGGTTATCCTTGTCCAGGGCAAAGGCGTCGTGCAGGGCCCGGACCGCCAGCTCCGTGTATTTCTCGGCAATAATACAGGAAACCTTGATTTCCGAGGTCGAGACCATCATCATGTTGATGCCCTCCTTGGCCAAGATCTGGAACATGGTCGAGGCAATGCCGGGATGGTTGCGCATGCCGACACCGACGATCGACACCTTGGCGATATCCTTGTCGCCGGTCACCGCCTGGGCACTGATGTCCGTGGCCACTGTCCTGAGAATTTCCATGGCGCGGTCGTAGTCGCGGCGCAGGACGGTGAAGGTCATGTCGGTCAGGCGGCCGTCGGTGGTATTCTGGATGATCATGTCGACCAGGATACCGGCGTCGGAAATAGGAAGGAAGATTTTTGCCGCAATTCCAGGCTGATCAGGAACCTGTTTAATTGTGATTCGAGCCTCGTTCTTGCTATAGGTAATGCCGGATACCAGCATGGATTCCATGATTTTGTCCTCCTCAACGACCCAGGTGCCAATGTTTTCAGAAAAAGTTGAACGGACATGCACAGGCACGCGAAACCGTTTCGCCAGCCCCACCGACCGGATATCCAGGACCTTCGCCCCCAAGCTGGCCAGCTCCAGCATTTCGTCATAGCTGATA
>Ga0074195_1001487_pt1 | contig 32778 bp, 32 predicted proteins | sample EPASupsiteHSE623_FD_64525 | JGI IMG/M metagenome (GOLD analysis project Ga0074195, IMG submission 64525) | Bioremediated contaminated groundwater from EPA Superfund site, New Mexico - Sample HSE6-23 | ecosystem: Environmental > Aquatic > Deep subsurface > Groundwater > Contaminated ... | reverse complement strand
TTCGTATAAAAGAAAAAATTTAATAATTAAACTAGGGGGAGCCGGGGGCAGTTACCCCCGGGTTTTTAATTGGGCCGTTGAAAAGCTTCGTCTAGCTGCGTCAGCTGTCTCGCCGCCATCCTCAGCGTACGATCCAGTACGCTTCCGGTGTCGGCGAGCAGCTTCCTTGCTATACTCGCTTTTGAACGGCCCAAAACCAGGCGATTAATGCGCGTGAGAAATGAGAACGCTCAAGTTCCATAAGGTGTTTACCGTTTCCCAGGATGAAAAAGGTAATTGACAGTAAAAATAAACTGTGTTAATATAACTTTAGTGCTTTAATTAGTTAAAGCGATAAAACGATGAAGAACGAAAGAGGCGGTCATAATGACCAAACAACAGCTTAAGCTTCAGATTCCGCTGGGGGTTCGTGACCTCCTCCCGGAAGAAGCTCTGCGTAAAAGAAATCTTGAAAATGTTTTTGAGCAGACCTTCCGTCTCTGGGGATACAGGGAGGTAGTAACTCCTGCCTTTGAATACTATGAAGCGCTCTCCGAAGGCCGTGGCGCCGAGGAAGATTCTCAGCTCTACAAATTCATTGACCGGCAGGGGCATATTATGGCCTTAAGGCCAGATATGACGACACCTATAGCCAGGTTGGTGGGCACCAAAATGAGGGATGCCGGGCTGCCCTTAAGACTTTTTTATATGGCCAATGTGTTCAGTTTTGAAGACCCCCAGGCCGGGCGGCAGAGGGAGTTTTATCAGTCGGGCATCGAGCTGATCGGTGATAACAACCCCTTTGCCGATGCCGAAGTTATCTCGGTCGCCGTGGAGATGCTGAAGGCATCGGGGCTGCGCAGTTTTAAGGTCAGCATCGGCCATGTCGATATACTATATGGCCTCATGGAGGAACTGGGCCTGCCTGAAGACCAAAAGGGCCGCATTAAAGCAGCCGTAAGCAACAAAAACTATGTTGGGCTGCAGGAGCTGTTTGAGGAATTCAATATACCTGCTCCGGCCAAAGAAAGGTTTATGCAGGTCATTACCACCCGCGGTGGCAGAAACGTCATCGACACAGCGGGGAAACTGGTCAGCAACAGGAAAACGCTGGAGGCCTTGCGGGTTCTCGACAGCGTTTATGCCGCCCTGGAGGCTTATGATGTGACCGATTATGCAGAGATCGACCTGGGCGTACTGCGCGGCCTGGATTATTATACAGGGGTGGTGTTCGAAGGATACTCCGCCTATCTTGGTTTTCCCATTCTTGGCGGAGGCAGGTATGACAACCTGCTGGAGCAGTTCAGCTTTACCTGCCCGGCTACCGGGTTTGCCCTGGGTATTGAACGACTCTTGCTCTCCCTTGACCGGGAAGGCAGCGGGAACGAAGGCCTCCCCGCAGTGGATTGCCTTATCCTGTACAGGCCTGCGGAAGCTCAGGCGGCCTTTAAGAAGGCACGTGAATTGAGGGAAAACGGCATTACGGTTGTTACCATGCCGGCAGCTGGTGTGAATGATGAAGGTGGGATGATTCCCGCCAAAAGAGTAATTACTGAATATCTCGAAGAGGTGTAAAGAATGAGAGAGAACCTTGTGCTGGCCCTGCCTAAAGGGACATTGTACAAACCGACCCTCAGCCTCCTGAAAAAAGCGGGTTTCAACTGCGAGGAAATGGAGAGGGATACGAGGAAACTCCTTTTTACCGATAATGAGAAGAAGGTGCAGTATATCATCTGTCGGCCTACCGACATTCCGACTTACGTGGAGTATGGAGCGGCCGACCTGGGTTTTGTTGGGAAAGATACAATAGTCGAGCAGAAAAAGGACGTTTTTGAGCTGCTTGACCTGAAGTACGGCTTTTGCCGTTTCGTGGTGGCCATGCCGGAAGTGGTGGCCCGGGAAAAGGACTGGGACCAGATTAACCACGCCAGGGTGGCCACCAAGTTCCCCAGGGTGGCGGAACTGTTTTTTACCGGCCGGGGCAAACAGATGGAGATTATCAAGCTTCACGGCAATATAGAGTTGGCAGCCCTGGTAGGTCTCTCCGACCTGATCGTGGACATAGTATCCACTGGCAGGACGCTCAAGGAAAATAAGCTGGTGGAGGTAGCCCGGATATTTAATTCCACTACCAGGCTCATAGCCAACAGGGTCAGCCACCGGATGCTTTGTTCAAGAATCAACCCAATCATTGAAAAGATGAGGGAAATCGTGGAAAACGGTGGTGTTGAGGAATGATAAGATTGCTGGAATCCCGTGCCAGTGATGTTCAGAAGATCATCAAGAAGGAATATGCCAATCAGCCTGTTTACGAGGAAAGAGTGCAGGATATCCTGAAGAATGTCAGAGAGCGGGGAGATGAGGCTCTTTTAGAATATACGGCCAGGTTTGACAAGGCGGAACTCACTCCCCAAACCCTGCGGGTCTCCCCTGAAGAGATCCGGCAAGCTTACAAAGGGGTGGACGACGAGTTTGTCAATGCTGTACGCAAAGCCAGGGACAATATAGTAAGTTTCCATAGCAAACAGCTGCAAAATTCCTGGATGGAGACCAGCTGCGACGGCACCATTCTGGGGCAGTTGCTCAGACCTCTGGAGAGAGCAGGAATTTACGTCCCGGGTGGGACCGCCAACTACCCCTCATCTGTTCTGATGAATGCCGTTCCTGCCCAGGTAGCCGGGGTGAATGAAATTGTCATGGTGGCCCCGCCCCATGCCGATGGCAGGCTCCAGGCTTCCACACTGGTGGCCGCGGCCGAGGCCGGCGTTACCGAGATATACAAGCTCGGCGGGGCCCAGGCTGTAGCGGCCCTGGCTTATGGGACCCAAACCGTCAAAAAGGTGGATCTGATTACCGGGCCGGGTAATATTTACGTGACCCTGGCCAAGAAAATGGTTTACGGTACAGTTAATATAGATATGCTGGCCGGCCCCAGCGAGATTCTGGTTATCGCCGACGAAAACGCCAATCCCGTATATGTGGCCGCTGACCTGTTGTCCCAGGCCGAACACGACGTCCTGGCGTCAGCCATCCTGCTGACACCGTCCAGGAAGCTGGCTGAATCGGTACAGCAGGAAATTACCAGGCAGGTGGGATACCTGTCCAGAAAGGAAATCCTGGCGGCGTCACTAAGGGACTACAGCGCCATTATCGTTACCGGAGACATGGACGAGGCCGTGGAACTTGCCAACCGGTATGCCCCCGAACACCTTGAACTTTCCGTTGATTCACCTTTTGCACTGCTGGGCAAAATCAAAAACGCCGGGGCTATCTTTATGGGGCACTTTACCCCCGAACCTGTTGGCGATTATATTGCCGGCCCCAACCATGTATTGCCCACCGGGGGTACAGCCAGGTTCTATTCACCGCTCAATGTTGATACCTTCATGAAAAAGTCAAGCATAATAGCATACTCCCCCGGAAGGCTCCGGGAATATGGCGCAGATATCATCAAACTGGCCGAGACCGAGGGATTGGACGCTCATGCCAACGCGGTCCGGGTCAGGATGGAACAGTAATAGATTGTAAATCAGAAGTGAGGTCTGGAAGATGCAGATTCGCGATTTGGTGAGAGAAGACATCAGGGACCTGGTGCCTTACGAACCCCACCTGTTTTCAAATGTGATAAAATTGGATGCCAACGAAAACCCTCATCTGTTCCCGGCCGATCTTATGCGTGCATTATATTCCGGGCTTGACGGGGAGACATTCACAAGGTATCCGGACCCCACCTGCCGGGAGCTGAAAAACAGGATAGCCGGGTTTACCGGTACGTCTCCGGACAATGTGATCCTGGGCAACGGCTCCGACGAGCTTATCCAGTTAATCCTGCAGACCTTTGGGGGGCCGGGGAAAAGAGTGATTATTCCCGTACCGACCTTTTCCATGTATAAAATACACGGCCAGATTACCGGCACCCTGCCGGTGGACGTTCCGCGGGATGAGAGCTTCGGACTGGCGATGGAACAACTGCTGGTTGAAATAAAACACCCGGCGACCCGTGTTACTTTTATCGCTACCCCCAATAACCCGACGGGCAATGCCGTCCCGGCTGACCAGGTCCGGCGGCTGGCTGAAGAAGCCAATTCATTGGTAGTGGCTGATGAGGCCTATATAGATTTTGGCGGAGAAACATGCCTGCCCCTGCTTAAAGACTATCCCAACCTCATAATTTTACGGACCTTCTCCAAAATCGGCCTGGCCGGCCTGCGGGTAGGGTATCTTCTGGCCCATCAAGACGTGACCGTTGAGTTGCTGAAGGTTAAACAGCCTTATAACGTAAACGCCTTTTCCCAAATGGCGGCTGCGACGGTTATTGACCGGTGGCCGCTGTTACGGAAGCAGATAGAAGAGATTATCTCGGAACGGGAGAGACTGGCAGCAGAGTTGGGAACAATACCTGGGATGACGGTATATCCTTCCCAGGCCAACTTCATACTGTTCAGGGTACCGGGTTCTGCTCCTGAAATTCATGCGCGGTTGCTGGACGGGGGTATCCTGGTCAGAGTGGGCCTGGGAACTACCCTCGGCCTGGGGAACTGTCTGAGGGTAACCGTAGGGACTAGGCAGGAAAACGACCTTTTCCTGGAGAAGTTGAAAAAAAGCTTATACCCGGAAATTTGTATTTAAATGAATCCGCAGAAACGGAGTGATGAAAATGGCTAAGGCCAGAAAAAGTAAAGTGACCAGGACTACTACCGAAACCGATATCAACGTAAAGCTCAACCTGGACGGAAAAGGGAGCTACATCCTCGATACCGGGGTGCCGTTTCTCGACCACATGCTGGCTTTGTGGTCCAAACACGGCATGTTTGACCTGGACATTGCGGCTCAGGGCGATACCGGTATTGATGACCATCACACTGTGGAAGATATCGGCATCTGCCTGGGGCAGGCCATTTCCCAGGCACTGGGGGATAAGGCAGGAATCAGGAGGTACGGAACGGCCTTTGCTCCGATGGATGAAGCCCTGGCCATGGTTGTGGTGGATATCAGCGGACGGTCATACCTGGCCTTTGATGCGACCATGCCTACCCAGAAGGTCGGGGATTTTGACACCGAACTGGTGGCAGAATTTTTCAGGGCGCTGGCCAATCACGCCGAAATCACCCTGCATATCCGCCTGCTGGAGGGGAAAAACACTCACCATATAATCGAGGCGATTTTCAAGGGACTGGGCCGCGCCGTCAAGGAAGCGGTATCCATTGACGAGCGCATAGAGGGGATTTTGTCAACCAAAGGCCAATTGTAACTAGCGGCCAGCGGCCAGTGGCGTAATCCATGGCTTAATAGATTTGGGGGAAGTAAGATGATTGCTATTATTGATTATGGTATGGGAAACCTGCGTAGTGTGCAGAAGGGTTTCGAAAAGGTGGGTTTTACAGCTCGGGTAACCGATGATCCCGCAGATGTGAGAAAGGCTGATAAAGTAGTACTGCCAGGAGTTGGGGCCTTCAAAGATGCCATGGATAATCTCCGGGCTGCCGGCATGATTGAGGTTATAGATGAAACGGTTAAAGCCGGTAAACCCTTTCTCGGCATCTGCCTGGGCCTGCAGCTGATGTTTGAAACCAGCGAAGAATTTGGGCTGCACGAAGGCCTGAAGATTTTCCCCGGGCGTGTCAGGCTTCTCCCGCCGGGGCTTAAGGTACCCCATATGGGTTGGAACCAGATTGAGAGCCAGAAGGAGGACCCGATTCTCAGGGGTATTCCCAACGGTACATCCTTCTATTTCGTCCACTCCTATTACGTTGACCCCACCGACCCTGCAGTGACCACAACCCTAACTGAGTACGGGATTAAATTCACTTCTATCGCCAGTTCCGGAAACGTTTTCGGAATTCAGTTCCACCCCGAGAAGAGCAGCACTCTGGGGTTAAGAATACTTAAAAATTTTGGGGAGTTGAAGTAATGTTAGTCATACCGGCCATTGACCTGCGCAATGGAAAATGTGTAAGGCTGGTGGAAGGGAGGTTGGACCGGGAAACCGTATATTCCGACGACCCCGCTGAAATGGCCCGGAGATGGGAAGGTGCCGGGGCCCGGTTCCTGCACCTGGTAGATTTGGACGGGGCCTTTGCCGGCAAGCCTCAAAACCGCAGAGCTATTGAAGACATATTAAGGGCTGTTGCCATCCCCGCCGAGCTGGGTGGGGGCATCAGGGATACCGAAACAATTTCCGCTTATCTCGACATAGGCATTAACCGGGTTATCCTGGGTACTGTTGCTATATCCAACCCCAGTCTGGTGGAAGAGGCCTGCCGTAAGTTCGGCAGCGAGCGGATAGTGCTCGGAGTAGACGCCAAAGACGGCATGGCCGCCATTCACGGGTGGGATTCCACGGTGACCAAGACAGCGATTGAACTGGCCCTGGAGATGAAGCAACTCGGGATCCGGAGGGTCATTTACACCGATATAAAACGCGATGGCACCCTGATGGGGCCCAATATAGAAAGTACCAAGGAACTTGCGCTTAAAACCGGACTTGCTGTGATAGCTTCCGGCGGGATTGCCGGTCCCGACGACATCAGGGCTGTGAGGGAACTTGAGCCCTATGGCGTGGATTCCGTAATCACAGGTAAGGCCCTGTACGACGGTCGCCTGGACCTGGCCGAAGCGCTCCGGATTTGTCAGGAGTAAGCCGCCGAAAGGATGTTAGATTACAGACGGACTTTATAGAGATTAGGAGAGATATTTATGCTGGCAAAACGCATTATCCCCTGTCTTGACGTAACGGGGGGCAGGGTAGTAAAAGGCACCAATTTTGTGAACCTGAGGGATGCCGGTGACCCTGTTGAACTGGCCGCTTTTTACGACCGGGAAGGCGCCGACGAACTGGTATTTCTGGACATTACCGCATCTTCCGATGGCAGGGCCACCATGCTGGATGTGGTCAGGCGGACAGCCGAGGAAGTATTTATCCCATTTACGGTGGGCGGGGGAATCAGGACCATCGAGGACGTCAGGGTGATGCTGGCCGCCGGGGCAGATAAGGTTTCCGTCAATACCGCCGCCGTACAGAATCCGGACCTTATTGCGGAAGGCGCCGGCAAGTTCGGGACCCAGTGTATTGTCCTGGCCGTCGATGCTAAAAGGACGGGTGAGCCGGGCCATTGGGAGGTTTACATCCACGGGGGCCGAACTCCGACCGGTATCGATGCCCTGGAGTGGATTAAACGAGGAGAAGAGCTGGGCGCCGGAGAAATCCTGCTGACCAGTATGGACCGGGACGGGACCAAGGATGGGTTTGATATCGAGCTGACCCGCGCCGTTGCGGAACTGGTAAACATCCCGGTGATAGCATCCGGGGGAGTTGGCAATCTGGAGCACATCAGGGAAGGTTTGGTTGAAGGTAAAGCCGATGCCGCTCTGGCGGCTTCAATATATCACTTTGCGGAATATACCATCAGGGAAACGAAGGAATTCCTGATGAAGCATGGGGTGGCAGTCAGATGACGGCATTTGATGCAGATAAACTGAAATTTGATACCAATGGTTTAATTCCAGCCATCATCCAGGATACTGAATCCAAAAAGGTCCTGATGATGGCTTATATGAACAGGGAAGCCCTCAGGAGGACCCTGGAGAGCGGGCAGACCTGGTTCTGGAGCAGAAGCAGGCAGGAACTGTGGCATAAGGGCGCGACTTCCGGTCATTACCAGGATGTAGAGTCGATAAGCTACGACTGTGATGCCGACTGCCTCCTGGTCAAAGTCAGACAGACCGGCGCGGCATGCCATACCGGGGAGAAGACGTGTTTCCACAACCCGATTCTGGCTAACGGGGGCACTGCCGTTGCGGCTGATATACTGGACGACATTTACGAAATAGTAATGGGTCGTAAAAGAGAGATGCCCGAAGATTCATATACCACATACCTGTTTAAAAAAGGCCTGGATAAAATCCTGAAAAAAGTAGGGGAGGAAAGCGCTGAGGTCATCATCGGCGCCAAAAACAGGAGCAAAGAGGAAGTGGTATACGAGGTTGGCGACCTTCTCTACCACCTGATGGTTTTACTGGCCGAGCAGGACATCAAACCTGCCGAAGTCTACGCGGAATTAGGAAAAAGAAGAAAATAATACATCATTTCATCACAGTTTTATCAAAATTTTGTTTTATGCTTAAATCGGAGGTGGTTAAAATGATGTATGGCTATGGTTACGGTATGGGGATATGGATGATTTTCGGATGGGTCATCATGGCTGCCGTAATTATTTTTTCGGTCTACGGGCTGATAGTCCTCCTGAGGAAAACCGATACCGGCAGATTTTCGGGCAGACCGGCCCCGCTGGATTTGCTTAAGGAGAGGCTGGCCAGGGGAGAAATTGATGTAGAAGAATATAACAGAGTTAAAGAAGAACTGTTAAAATAGGTCAATCGGGTTGTCTCATACAGGTAAATATCATTGAAACTTGGGCTGTCTAAACAGGCAGCCTCATTTATTATTAAATTAGGTATAGATGGGATACCGGTTTTCCTTGCACGCCGTCGTATTCATCTTGGCGCCAATCGCCAACAGGAAGGCAGGGAAGCGCCCTTTGTTCGAAGACGACGGAGACCGCCGGGAAGTTTCTCTGCATTACTAGGATAACAGCGAAACGGGAGGCGGTCTGACAGTACGAGGAATGCAGTAAAAGAGTCGTCAAGTTGGGCGCTGCTGACTTCCTGTTGGCGATTGGCGCCTTAGATGAATTCGACGGCAGTGCCGGAAAACCGGTATCCCATCTATACCTGTAATTAAAAATTAGTCATAATAGTGACAGATGATAAAATATTTAGATGTATCGGTTCACCTCTTTTGCGGATATGCTATAATAGGAAAAGAATGGACAAAGGAGAATTAGACGTGACGGCATTTCTTCTGTTTTTAACAGGTCTGCTGGCCGGGAGTTTCGGGGCCCTGCTGGGCCTGGGGGGCGGCATTATTGTTATTCCCGTCCTGACCATGCTCTTCCATCTACCGATACAAACAGCAGTAGGGGTGAGCCTGGTGGGAGTTGTGGCTACCTCTACCGGGGCGGCGATAATCCATATTCGCGGTGGTAAGGCTGACCTTAAACTGGGGATGCTGATGGAACTGGGTACTACCTTAGGAGCCATTATCGGGGCAGTTATAGCCGGAATCGTAAATCCAAGGATCTTGTATTTGCTTTACTCCTGCCTGGTGGCTTATAACGCCTATTCAATGTATAGGACCAATGTCAGATACGAAGCTGCGGCTTCTACGGACAGGGCATCCGGTGACGAGAGCCCGGCAGTTGCGGACAGGCTCTGGGATCCCGAAGAGAACCGGGACCTCTTTTCTTATAAGGTGAAAAATGTCCCATGGGGTGTTTCCCTGTCCACTCTGGCCGGCGTTATATCAGGCCTGCTGGGAGTAGGGGGAGGCATTATCAAGATTCCGGTCATGTACCTGATGATGGGGGTTCCGCTGAAGGTGGCGACGGTAACCAGTAATCTGATGATCGGGATAACTGCGGCGGCGAGCGGATTTATATATTTTTTATATGGCAGGATTGACGCTGTTGTGGCTGTTCCTGTTGCCCTGGGGGTCTTTATCGGGGCTCTGGCCGGGGCCTGGGTTAATACCCGGATTTCTACGGGGGCGCTGAAGAAGATTTTTGTGATTGTCTTTATTTATATTGCCATAGCCATGGCCCGTAAAGGGCTGGGGGTATAAACCATGAGAATAAATTTTGTCAGTGAACACAGGATGATGGGTACTGTTCTTCGTTTGGTCGCGGGTATCAGTATCATACTGATGGCAGCCGGGATGGTTATGTATCTTGCCGGGGGCGGCGCCGGGACAGGCAACGGTGCTTTTGTGGGTATGAGCGAAACCCTGGCAGGAGCCATGGCCCTGGAACCGGTGCCGATGATGACCCTGGGGTTGGTAATTTTGCTTTTCACACCGGTTTTAAGAGTAATGGGAGCGCTTTTTTCTTTTTTGTTTGCCGAAAAGGACCCGATGTATGCTCTGATATCCCTGGGGGTTTTGATTATATTGGTTGTCGGTATGTTTTTACCTAGCTTTAAATAGGGGAGGATTAAGATGCAGTTGACAGAGCAGTTGAACACACCACAGGCTGAAGCCGTGCAGCATGATGCAGGTCCTCTGCTGATTCTGGCAGGGGCCGGCAGCGGTAAGACCAGGGTCCTGACTTACAGAATTGCGTATCTGATCGGGGAGGTAGGGGTATCCCCCCACGCTATACTGGCCATCACTTTTACCAATAAGGCCGCCAATGAGATGAAAGAACGGGTTGATGCCCTGATCGGGCGGAGGGCCGAGTTTATGTGGATCTGCACATTCCATTCGGCCTGTGTCCGAATTTTGCGGAAGGAGATCGGCGCTCTCGGTTATGATCCCAGTTTTGTCATTTACGACAGCGCTGACCAGCAGACCCTGATCAAGCAGTGTCTGAAGGAACTGAACATAGACGATAAACGGTTTCCCCCGCGGGCAGTGGCGGCCGGTATCAGCCAGGGCAAAAACAAGCTCTGGGGACCCCGGGAATACGATAACCAGGCCTACGACTATTACCAGCAGACGATTTCAAAGGTATACCGGAGGTATCAGGACCGGTTGAAAGAGAATAATGCCCTGGATTTTGACGACCTTATAATGAAGACGGTGGAACTGTTTGAGAGGTTTCCTGAGATTCTGGCCCGTTATCAGGACAGGTTCAGGTATATTCTGATCGACGAATACCAGGATACCAACCATGCCCAGTACCGGCTGGTCAGGCTCCTGGCCGAAAAGCACCGGAACCTGTGTGTTGTCGGTGATGATGACCAGTCCGTTTACCATTTCAGGGGGGCGGATATCCAGAACATCCTTGATTTTGAGCGGGATTACCCCGAAGCCAAAGTAGTCAGGCTGGAACAGAACTACCGTTCCACCAAAAACATCCTGGAAGCGGCCAATGAGGTCATCAGAAACAATTGCGGCCGCAAGGAAAAACGGCTCTGGACCGAAAATCCCGAAGGATCGCTGATATCCCTTTTTACGACCCAGGATGAGCACCAGGAAGCCAGTTATGTGGTGCAGAAAATCATCGCAGGCCATACTTTTCAGGGGAGGTCATATGCGGATTTCTCTGTCCTGTACCGGACAAATGCCCAGTCCCGGGTGATAGAGGAAGTGCTGATGAGGAATAATATCCCCTATACTATCGTGGGCGGGCTCAAGTTCTACGAACGCAGGGAAATCAAGGATATCCTGGCTTATCTCAAGTTTATCTCCAACCCCATGGATACCCTGAGCCTGCAGAGAATAATAAATGTGCCGCGCAGGGGCATCGGTGACACCAGCCTGGCCAGGATTGCGGGATTTGCCACAGCATACGGCATCAGCCTCTTTACCTCCATGGGCAGGGCTGAGGAGATCCCCGGGCTGACCGGTCGGGCGATCAGAGCGCTTCTGCAGTTTGCGGGATTGATTGAAGACCTGCAGGCCGGCAGAAGGGAGCTGTCTGTTACGGCTTTAACCCGCGAAGTGCTGGACAGGACGGGGTATCTCAAAGAGCTTGAGGCGGAACAGTCCATTGAAGCCGAAACCAGGATAGAAAACCTGCATGAATTTCTTACCGTTACCGCTGAATATGACAGGAGCCAGTCGGAGAATACCCTGGAGGAATTCCTGGCCGGTGTTTCCCTGGTGGCCGATATTGACAATTTTGACGAACGTTCCGCTGCCGTTGTTTTGATGACCCTGCACAGCGCCAAGGGCCTGGAGTTTCCGGTAGTTTTCATGACCGGGATGGAAGAAGGGATTTTTCCCCACTCCCGCTCCTTGCTGGAGGAGTCCGAACTGGAGGAGGAACGCAGGCTCTGCTATGTAGGGATAACCCGGGCCCGCGAAGAACTCCACCTGATCAATGCATGGCAGAGAACCCTGTACGGCAGTTACATGCATAACCCTCCGTCCAGATTTATGCTGGAAATACCGGGCCGGTTCATCAGGAATGAAGGGCTGCGGCATGTTGGGACCCGGCCTGCTGCGGCTCAAACGGAGCCCGTGGTGGGTCTAAGCCTGGGCGATAAGGTAGAGCATGCCAAATGGGGCCAGGGTGTTGTAGTCAGCGTCAAGGGTGAAAACGGAGATGCCGAGATCAGTGTGGCTTTCCCCGGGCTGGGGATAAAAACCCTCATTGCCAGATATGCCCCTTTAAAGAAGGTATAAGATAGGAGGGGGTCCGTTGGATAGGGCCGAGGCAGAAAAGAAGATCCGTGAATTGACTGACCTGATAAATGAACACAACTACCATTACTATGTCCTGGACCAACCCAGGATCAGCGATGCCGGGTATGACAGCCTGGTCAGGCAGCTGACGAAGCTGGAAGAATCATTTCCGGACCTGGCTGCCCCTGATTCACCGACCCGCAGGGTTGGGGGGATGCCAGCCGGCGGGTTTTCCACGGTGGTTCACCTTGCTCCTATGCTTAGTCTCAGCAACGCCTTTAGCGAGCAAGACCTGAGGGACTTTGACCGCCGGGTCAGGAACGGTCTGGGCGGTGAACCGGTCGGGTACGATGTGGAGCTCAAGATTGACGGGCTGGCTGTTTCGCTGCTCTATGAAAACGGGTTGCTTATGCGTGGAGCTACCAGGGGCGACGGGGAAGTCGGGGAAGACATCACCCAGAACCTCAAGACCATAAACAGTATCCCCTTAAGGCTGCGCCGGCCGGTGCCGCTGCTGGAGGTCAGGGGCGAGGCTTTTATGCCTAAAAAGGAGTTCGCCCGTCTTAATGAGGAGAGGGAAGAATCCGGTGAACCCACCTTTGCCAATCCGCGCAACGCTGCTGCAGGGTCCCTGCGCCAGCTCGATCCCCGGGTTACAGCATCCAGGGCCCTGGATGCGTATCTTTATGGGATAGGGCGGGTGGAAGGTTTAGATATCAGGGGGCACATGGAAGCCCTTAAAGAATTGAAGAATCTGGGTTTTAAGGTGAATCCCCAAGCCAGGTCCTTTAAAGGCATTGATGAAGTTATAGATTACTGCTGCGAGTGGACGGAAAAACGGCACAGTCTGCCCTACGAGATTGACGGCATGGTGGTAAAGGTCGACAGCTTAGGGCAGCAGGCAGAATTGGGGGCCACCAGTAAGAGTCCGAGGTGGGCCATTGCCTATAAGTTCCCGGCCGAGGAGGCCGAGACTATGGTCAGGGACATCTTTGTGCGCGTTGGCCGTACCGGCGTCCTCACCCCCACGGCGTCCCTTAAGCCTGTGAAAGTGGCCGGGTCAACCGTTAGCAGCGCCACCCTGCACAATGAGGATATCATCAGGGAAAAAGATATTAAGATAGGGGACCATGTCATCATCCATAAGGCCGGTGACGTTATCCCCGAAATAGTCCGGGTCCTGCCAGAGAAACGTACCGGCGCCGAGTATGAGTTTTTCATGCCTGCCAGGTGCCCCGCCTGCAGCACCGAAGTGGTGAGGGCCGGGGGAGAGGTCGCGGTAAGATGCCCCAATGACAGGTGTCCGGGTCGGGAGCGCGAGGGGATTATCCACTTCGTCTCCCGTGATGCTATGGATATTGAGGGCCTCGGCCCTTCTGTGGTGACGGCTTTGATAGACGCGGGCCTTGTCAGCGATGCAGCCGACCTGTATTACCTCAGGTTTGACGAGCTGGTCAGGCTGGAGCGGATGGGCAGGAAATCGTCGGAAAACCTTCTGCAGGCCATTGATAAAAGCAAGTCCAATTCCCTGGCTCAGCTTATCTTTGCCCTGGGCATCCGCCTGGTGGGGGCAAGGGCCGGTAAGATCCTGGCCGGCCATTTCGATTCCATGGATCACCTGCAGGCTGCTACTGCGGAGGAACTTACGACGATTCCGGAAATCGGGCCGAAAATGGCGGAAAGTATTGTCGCATATTTCAGGGATCCGGCCAGCTTAAAACTTGTGGATAAGCTTAGGGCCGCCGGGGTCAACATGGTTCAGGAAACGTCCGGCGAAGGCGAAAGGCCTCTGGAAGGCAAACAGTTCGTACTTACAGGTTCGCTAAGTAAATATTCGCGTAAGGAAGCCCAGGAGCTAATCGAGAAACTGGGGGGGCGGGTAAGTTCCGCCGTCAGTAAAAAGACGGATTACGTCCTGGCCGGTGCAGAACCCGGGTCAAAATGGGATAAGGCCAGGACCCTGGGAGTACCTATTATTTCAGAGGAAGAATTTGAGGAAATGCTTCCATAACTACTATCGGGGTCTCTTAAGAAAATCCTGGGGACGTTCATAGAGGATAAGCGGGATTTTCTGACCATGGGCCAAGTAGACCTCAGCATAATATCTGGTTTTGCTTTTACCCGTTTTGCGGTCCCTGAGTACGACGGATTTGATTTCAAACACGGTTAATCCCTCCATAGAAATATTTTTACCATTTTTGGTGGAAACTATGTCTGCAAAAAGAAAACTTTGACTGCCTGACAAAAAAATGCCCGGGCGGCCAAAACTTGTATTTAAAACAGGTTTCTGATATAATAAAAAATTATGGAGACTTGTCCCGTCAGGCTTTTGGCCTGTATTGAACAAACAGCTTCCGTCGATCTACACAAATCAAATACAGGAAGGTGGTTTCATGCTTACTAAGAGACAGGTTGAGCATGTGGCTCTGCTGGCCAGGCTGGAGTTGAGCGAGGACGAAAAAGAAAAGTACGCTACCCAGCTAAACGCTATTCTGGAGTATGCAGAGGCCTTGAATAAACTGGACACGGAAAACGTACCTCCCACGGCCCATGTTCTGCCCATTAAAAACGTATTCCGGGAAGATGGGGTATGCGGGCACCTGACCAATGAAAAGGCTCAGGCAAATGCCCCGGCCACGGAAGGAAACTATTTCCGGGTACCCCGGATTCTGTAACGGTCGTGTCAATACAGGAGGGATATGATTTGCGTCTCAATCAGTTAACAGCCCACGAACTTCATGAAAAGCTGAAAAAAAAGGAAGTAAGCTCGGTGGAAATCACCGAGGCCGTTTATAAGAGAATAGATGAGGTTGAAGAAAAGGTTAAAGCCTTTGTCACCCTGACCAGGGAAAGCGCCCTGGCCAGAGCCCGGGAAATAGATGAAAGGATTGCCCGGGGAGAGGAAATCGGGACCCTGGAAGGGATACCCGTAGTGATCAAGGACAACATGTGCACTGAGGGTGTCCTTACTACCTGTTCCTCCAAGATGCTTTACAACTTTAAGCCTCCGTACAACGCCACCGTTGTCGATAAATTAAACGAAGCGGGCGCGGTGGTGGTCGGCAAGGCCAATATGGACGAATTCGCCATGGGTTCCTCCACCGAGAACTCCAGGTTCTTCACGACCCGTAACCCGTGGGACCTTGACCGGGTACCCGGCGGTTCCAGCGGGGGCAGCGCCGCGTCAGTGGCGGCAGATGAAACTGTTTACGCTCTTGGTTCTGATACCGGGGGTTCCATCCGCCAACCGGCTTCCTTCTGCGGGGTAGTGGGATTAAAGCCCACTTACGGCACCGTTTCCAGGTATGGCTTGGTTGCCTTTGCGTCATCCCTCGACCAGATCGGGTCTTTTGCCAAGGATGTGACCGATTGTGCCGTGGTTTACGGCACTATAGCCGGTCATGACCCAAAGGATTCCACATCGGCCGATTTCGAGGCGCCTGATTATGCGAAGTTCCTGACGGGAGAAGTAAAAGGTCTCAAGATAGGCATCCCCAAAGAGTACTTCATTGAGGGGACCGACCCCGGTGTGCTCGCCCTGATACAGGATGCTATCAAAAAGTTTGAGGATATGGGAGCGGTGTGTGAGGAAACATCCCTGCCCCACGCCGAATATGCCCTGCCTGTATACTACCTCCTGGCCACTGCCGAAGCCAGCTCCAACCTGGCCCGGTATGACGGGGTGCGGTATGGCTACAGGGATGAATCGGCTGAAGACATTATAACCATGTTTAGGCGGACCCGGAGTGAGGGCTTCGGCGAAGAGGTTAAGCGCCGGATTATGCTGGGTACATACGCTCTCAGCTCCGGTTATTATGATGCTTATTACTTAAAGGCCCTTAAAGTTCGCACGCTGATAAAACAGGATTTTGACCGGGCCTTCGAAAAGTTCGATATCGTGATTTCTCCGACATCCCCTACACCGCCGTTTAAATTTGGCGAAAGGGTGGACGACCCTATCCAGATGTATCTGTCCGACGTCTTTACAATATCCGTGAACCTCGCCGGGATTCCCGGCATATCCATTCCCTGCGGGTTTGTTAACGGCCTGCCGGTGGGGCTGCAGTTGATGGGCCGGCCCTTTGGGGAAAGCACGCTGTTCCGGGCAGCTTACGCCTTTGAACAGAACACCGGCTATTATAAAGTTAAACCCAACCTGTAAAAGAGGTGAGACATAGTATGTCTACAGAATATGAAATCGTTATCGGCCTTGAGGTTCACGCGGAGATGAAGACAGAATCCAAAATCTTCTGTTGTTCTTCCACCGAGTTCGGGGGGGACCCCAATACCCATATCTGCCCCGTCTGCCTGGGACTGCCGGGAGTCCTGCCGGTAACCAACAAGAAGGTGGTGGAATACGCCATCAAGGCAGGATTGGCCCTAAACTGCCAGATCGCCGAATTCAGCAAGTTTGACCGGAAAAACTATTATTACCCGGACCTGCCGAAGAACTACCAGATATCACAGTATGACCTGCCCCTTGCCGAGCACGGCTACCTCGACATAATGCTCGACGACCGCCATAAGCGGATAGGCATAACCAGGGTCCATATGGAGGAGGATGCCGGCAAGCTGGTCCACCAGGGTGCTACCATGGCTTCTGCCAAGTATTCGCTGGTTGATTTCAACAGGACCGGGGTGCCCCTGATGGAGATAGTTTCTGAACCCGATATCAGGTCCCCGGAGGAGGCCAGACTTTATCTGGAGAAGCTGAAGGCCATTCTTCAGTATACGGATGTTTCCGACTGCAAGATGGAGGAGGGCTCCCTGAGGTGTGACGCCAACATCTCGGTCAGACCTGTGGGCCAGAAAGAGTTTGGCACCAGGACCGAGTTAAAGAACATGAATTCCTTCCGGGCCCTGCAGAAAGCCCTCGAATATGAAGTCGAGAGACAGATTGAGGTGCTGGAGGACGGAGGCAGGGTCATCCAGGAAACCCGTACATGGGATGAGGCCAAGGGGATTACCCTGTCGATGCGCAGCAAGGAAGAGGCTCACGATTACAGGTACTTTCCTGATCCGGACCTTGTCCCGATGGTTATCTCCAGGGAGTGGGTCGAGGAAATCCGGGGGACTCTCCCCGAGCTGCCCGATGCCCGCAAGCAGAGGTATATGACCGAATACGGGCTTCCGGAGTACGATGCCGAAGTCGTTACCGGTTCCATGGAACTCTCGGACTACTTTGACGAAGGGCTGAAACATACCGGCAATGCCAAGGCCCTCAGCAACTGGGTCATGGGCGAACTGCTCAAATATATCAATGCATCCGGCCAGAGCGTGGCCAACCCCGAATTCCCCATCCCTGCGGCTAACCTGGCCGAACTGGTCGAACTCATCGATAAGGGCGGGATCAGTGGGAAGATCGCCAAGGATGTATTCAGGGATATGCAGGAAAAAGGCGCCAGACCCGGCGCCATAGTGGAGACCAGGGGATTAAAGCAGATCAGTGATGAGGGCGCTATCACCGCCATTGTCAAAGAGGTTCTGGCCAAGAACCCGCAATCCGTCGAAGATTTTAAGAACGGTAAAGACAGGGCCCTCGGTTTCCTGGTGGGCCAGGTCATGAAGGCCACCCGGGGCCAGGCCAATCCCGAACTGGTGAACAGGCTGCTCAAAGAGAAGATGCAGTAAGATGACGAAAGACCGGAGTGAATTCCGGTCTTTTAACCATTATAGGAGAATAGGAGGAATATGGTAATTTATTGGAGAAAGGAAGTTAAGATTGAAACATTAACCTACTAGGTTAATAAAAATTGACAAACAAGCGATTTAGGTGTATATTAATTTTGAGGACCATGTAAAAGAGGGATACCATTGGAAATAATATTTTCTGATCGGGAGTTTGAGGGAGTTTGTCAAGACTGCAATAGATTGGTAAAGAAATATGGTTTCCAAAATGCTACGAAGATTACGCAAAGAATAGAGCAATTACGGGCTATTGAAACCTTAGGTCATATGCTTAAATATAGAATTGGAAGATGTCACCCTTTAAAAGGCGATTTTAAGGGGCTGTTTGCCTTAGATATTGAACATCCTTATAGGTTAATAATTGAGCCAGTTTTTGAAGTGGAGGTTAATAAAGCAAAGGTCGATTATTATTGCGTGAAGATAATTAAAATTATAGGAGTGAAGGATTATCATGGCTAAAAATGTTGAATTTAAGCCGTGTATTGCTGTTCCGCCTGGTGAAACACTTAAAGAACACTTAGAGGATATTGATATGTCCCAAGCAGATTTGGCGAAAAGGACAGGTTTAACAACTAAACACATAAATGAAATTATTAATGGTAAAGCATCTATAAGTCAAGATACTTCTTTGAAGTTGGAAAATGTATTAGGAATACCGGCTTCTTTCTGGAATAATTTAGAGGCCAGTTATCAAGAAACTAAAGCTCGATTAGAAGCAGAAAATCAAATTTTAAAAGAGGCAGAGATTGCTAAACATATAACTTACGCAGAGATTGCAAAGTTGAATTGGGTAAAACCCACCAAAAAAATTAAAGAAAAAGTTATTAATTTAAGAAGTTTTTTTGGGGTCGCATCTTTAAAACTCGTTCCTAATGTAATTCCGGTGGCATTTAGGAAATCCAGTATTAAAGATGCTTCAGCGTTATCGCTTGCTACGTGGTTGAGAAGGGGAGAAATTTTGTCACAAAAAATTGAAACCAGACCATTTAATAAAGATTTGCTCAAAAACCGGATAGATGACCTGCGCAGGTTAACTTTAAAGGCGCCGGAAGATTTTTGCTCAAAACTGGAATCAATTTGTGCTTTATGTGGAGTGGCGGTAGTTTTTGTTCCGCATATTAAAGGAACTTATGCCCATGGGGCGACCAAATGGTTATCACCGCAAAAAGCGATGATTCAACTAAGTATTAGAGGTTCTTATTCTGATATTTTTTGGTTTAGTTTTTTTCATGAATTAGGGCATGTTCTATTACACAGCAAAAAACAAACTTTTATTGCAGACAAAAGTACCATGCACGAAGCAATAGAACAAGAAGCAGATGAGTTCGCATCTAATACTTTGATTCCACCCAAAGAATATTCTAAATTTTTATCAAAAAAAGATTTTACCGAAGCCTCTATTCATGCCTTTGCGAAGGGATTAAACATTCATAGTGGAGTTGTTATTGGAAGACTTCAGCATGATGAGGTATTAAGCTTTAATCAGTATTCTTATTTAAGGACGCGCTATGTTTGGAAAAATAATTGATAAATTTAGTATTACAGCTATCCTTTGTGGATAGTTTTTGTTTTAAAACAATAGGATGGCTCTATATCACGAAATAGACGTGAGCCGTTATGCTCCAATCATGGGGGTAATGAAAATGGCAAATCAGATTTTGAAGAAAAATATCTTGGAAGTTGTCGATAATCAGATAAAAAACCATGACCCCGAATGCACAAAACAGACGCTTGAACGTCTGGTCAACTTAGGTTATCCGGAGAAAAAGGCCAAGGAAATGATTGGGGCGGTTTTGATCCAGGAAATGTATTCGATATTAAAGGACAATAGGCCGTTCAATCTACAGAAATATGCTGAAAGACTAAATGAACTTGGGTGAGGTAGTTATGATTACAAAAAAAGACATAGAAAAAACCTTGCAGGACTTTGAAACCTTTTGCAACTTTATAGAAAAAAATAAACCTAAATTAACACCGGCCAGGAGTGAGTTGGGTAAAAAAGAATGCTTTGAACTGAACAAGCTTCTATCGAATCCCAAGGGTTTTAAAACGCCGAAATACCTTCAGGTTGCATATCCCAGTATTAACCTGTGGTTTCACATTTCACTTGCCGCAGGCTTTTTTGGAGTTGCAGCCGGAAAAGGTTCAAGCAGAATCCTGGTTGGTACTGAAAGGCTTGAGCAATTTATAAAACTTAACCCGTTTTCCAGATATATTTTTCTGTTCAGGGTGTTTTGGACTATGCTTGATTGGGATGAATTATACTTTGAAACAATGGACTGGATTTATCACTTCTTTTACATTCAAATCGGTTTCCATGCTTTGAAAGATGCGGTGCCGGGTGAGCGGTTGTTTGCGGATATGGATAATTTTGATCAATGTTATGACCGTTTCAATCCCATGCATAGAATGTTTGTAGGTGCGGGAATTGTTATCCATCACTTACGGGATTTTGGGTTCTGGGATTATGACCGGGCTTATAGGAAAAAGCCGTACTATTCGGAACGCGATATAGATGTAAAGGCTGTCACACCAACATGGTTGGGTGTTGCAATGATCAATGCATGCATAAAAAGACCCCTTGAAATATATAATCCTTATCTTGATCAGAAGCGCATTAGAGATGCGTGGAGCGCAGATCATATAAAGCCTGTTCTTGAGAAACTAACCCTCAACATACCAAAGCTTGTGAAAAAGGTTGAACCTTTTGAACTTGTATTTAAAAATATATTCCCAGATGAAGCTATTGATATGAAAGGTCTGGAAATGCTAGTGGCAGGAGAAAAAGAGGCTTCTGGAGAGGCGCAGCCAAACGTTTTTCTTTTCAAGGTTTCCCTGGGACGTGGATGCTGGCGTACAATCAAATTATCTGCGGCTCACACACTTCAGCATCTGCACGATGCAATCCAAGAGGCTTTTGGCTTTTGGAATGACCATCTTTTTGCCTTCTTTATGGATGGAAAACCGTGGTCGAGGGATGTATACTGGGATAAGAGAGAGGGCAGTAAGCCAACTGCAGATAAGGCGGTGCTAGGCAAGCTAGGTCTCTCTGCCGGACAGAAGTTTTTGTACCTTTTTGACTTTGGGGACGAATGGCGTTTTACAGTAAAGGTGGAAAAGTTTGCTCACGAGGTAGCGCCTTTTAAACCGGTAATTGTAGAAAGGTATGGAGATAGCCCAGAGCAGTATCCCGAATATGAGGAGTAAAATATGCAACCACGGTATAAAGGACTGAAAAGAGCAGGCAGGCTGCAATTTTTGAGATAACAGGCTTGTCCAGTTTTTTAATATCTTTTTTCACACTATTAGGGACAATAACGGTAAACATAGCTAAATATCTCCTTGATTTAATTCATGTTTTAATTCATCCAGAGTGGAATATTCACCGTTATTTATTTCATTTTTAGCTTCTTCAGCCATTATTAGTAGAGCTTTTGCTAACTCTTTTTTGCGTTCCGGAATTTTTATATCAAAATCTTTTTCGGAGAATCCTTGGCTGATTAAATCTTTTTTAATGAGGTCTTCGAGATCGCTGAAAATATCTTTTTTTACTAGAATTATTCGTCCCTCGTCATCAATTTTTAATAAAAGATTATCCTTTGGGTTAATATTGGCCTTTTTACGTAACTCTTTGGGGATTGTAATTTGACCGCGTTCGTTTATTTGCACATCAAACACATTAATCATCCTTTCATAATTTCAGAATACTGACTTTCAGTAATATTATACCCAATAGCCCAAAAAGTTACAAGCAAATATTATCATGAAATAAGCATGAACCGCCACGCTCCGAGGAGCAGGTAGATACTCACGCCCTTTTTAAACCGAAAGGATGAAGCCCGGTGCGGTAGTTCCGCACGCCGGGATATATGCGGGGGTGTCGGGTAACCGGCTCCTACCGTAAACGGTGAGATGTTTTTTAACTAATCGGGAAAATAAAAAACCCCCAATTGGAGGTAGCGAAGTTCTGAATTATTTTCTGGTGTAGTTTTTAATATATTGGGTCTGAAAGCCTTTAATTAAGTCAATGTATGTACTGTTGATGGACTCAAACAAGTCAAAATTGTACACCAATGCTTCATCAATTTCTTTGGTATTAGTTACTGTACCTAAATACCATTCCTCAAATAATTCGGTTTTACCTACTGTGAAAATTTGGTCTAATAATATCACACTGTCTTTATCTAAGAATTTATAGTTTCTTTTATACAATGCAGCATGGTAGGGGTATTTAAGTTTCTTGGGATTTCCTTCAATATAGTTTTTTATATCAGTAATTGGTGATATTAAAACTCTATTTGAATTTAGGTTGTTTCTTCCTACGATTATACAAGGATGTATCTGGTCCATGTTTTTTGCTGCTTTATTAGTTCCGAAATAAAACCAATGAATACATCCCTTTTCTGTATGCTTACTAGGAGTGGGGCATTTTGGTAGCTTTGGACACGGCATAACTATTTTTCCAATCTTCTTCTATTCTTCATTGCTTTAAAAAATTTATCGTCTTCTTCGGTCTCTTTATAATTGTTATCAAAGTAATTGTAGATTTCTTGCCTCTTTGTGGGACTCACTACCATTGTATGAAAAATAGTTAGATTGTCATGAATCTGTTCATTTCCTACCTTTTTTAAAGAAGCTGGCATGTTATTTCCCTCCTTTTTTTTCAAGGGGAGAACTCTTTTAACCCTAGGCTTGTATTTCTTAACCATATTGTACCACCTAACTATAGCATATTTCAATAAAATTTACTATACAATATGCCCACTTTACAGAAAGATGAAACAAAAAATAACACTGGGACTTACTTTCAAGCGGTAAGGGGGTATCCCCCCGGTGTTACCACTATACCCAAGACAGTTCCTTCTTGCCCTCTCGGAGCGAAGCGGAGAGAGGGCTATGCTCTTCCCACCAACGCGTGGTTGGATATTGCGGGAATTGTTGAATCATATAAGCAGGCCATATATAGCACGTTACGACTTGGCTATATATAGCCTGCTTATTTTTTTCCTGAAAAACCGTGCAAAATCCACCAAGCCTTTTTTGCTTGTCCATTAAAGCGAAACAGAACCAATATTTTTAAAAGATAACTCCTTTTTAAGCCAAGAGGCACGGGTATAAATATTTCCGGAGCGGGGCTTGAATCACCAATCGGCCCACCATGGCAGCTCTTGGCGCTTTAGCGCCTAGAGATGGCGGTACCCTTGGGGTAGATCTGCCTGCATAACGTGCGGGAGTGGTTGCCGATTGAGATTCCGCCCAGAGCGGAGGAAACATTTATACCCGTGCCTTTGCTTTGGCATATATGTGCACCCCCTCCACAATTTGTCCAATGAAATTTATTCTGCCGGATTATATAATTACAGTTAGTTATAACAGAAGGGGGTGAAATTGGTGCGAATTAATAAATACGGTCTGATATCTATGATTCTGCTTATTTCTGTTCTGTTTTCTTCGGTTTCCTTTGCCTATATCAATCCGGCGTTCGGTGCCCGGACTTTGAAGTACGGTATGTCCGGAGAGGACGTCCGCATACTGCAGAACTTCCTCAATCAAAACTCTTACCCGATAGGGACCGCTACAGGGTATTTCAGCCCCAAAACCGGGGAGGCAGTGAAGAAATTCCAGCAGGCTAACCGGCTTACGCCGGACGGAATTGTCGGCAGGCAGACCTTTGCAGTCATCTTCAAAATAATGGAGGCCAAAAACGGTGATACGGTGCGGTATACGGTACAGCCGGGAGATACCCTGTACCTCATAGCCAAAAAGTACGGCACTACCGTTACCGACATTAAAAAGGCCAACGGCCTTACCGGCGATACAATCCGTATCGGACAGGTACTGGTCATCCCCCGCGGTCAGCAGCCTTCATCTCCTTCACCGGCCCAGCCTCCTACTCAGACTCCAACCTTAAAATATACAGTGAAGCCTGGAGATACCGTGTACCTCATCGCTAAGAACAATAATTCCACGGTTGCAGAAATCAAAAAGGCTAATGGGCTGACCACCGATAATATCTACCCGGGACAGGTGCTCGTTATCCCGAAGGCAACCGCGCCGCCGGCTACTCAGCCGCCTGCCAGCCCGCCGCCGGCTACTCAGCCGCCTGCAACGCCGCCACCTGCCACTCAGCCTCCGGGCAATCAACCACCTGCCGGGGAACAACCACCGGTTCAACAGTTCACCGAGGTTATTGTCAGTCGTGATTCCGCCCCCATTCGCGAAGGGGCAGGTGCAGACCTGAAGATAATTATCGATATGGTTAAGGGCGCCCGGCTGCCTGTGCTATCAACATCCGGCGACTGGTTTGAAGTCAGGCTGTTTAATGGCAAGAAGGGCTGGATTCACCGGGATGATGTTTCCGGGAAAACAGCCGACAATAAGCCTGCCCGGAATGTAATCGGATTTTATACTGATGACGAGACTAACCTGATAGGTTCTTATAACACGATGGTGGGCCAGGCTGACAAGCTAACTTCTATAGCCCCCTTCTGGTTCAGGATCAATGACCAAGACGCTGCTTCCCTGGACCCGTTCGGTAATTTCAGTCAGGCTAACGCCAGAAAAGTCATCGGTGATGCACACCGGCGAAATGTGAAAGTGCTGGCTGTTGTTCACAACCTGATGTACGGAAATAACGCGACCGCCCGTGAAGTAATGAGGACGCTGCTGGCAACACCGGAATCAAGGAAGGCCTTTATCGATAACGTAGTCACGCTGATGCAGGACTACGGTTTCGACGGCGTCAATATCGATACGGAGTACATCAACGTTGCTGACAGGGATAAGCTGTCAATGTTGATTAAAGAACTGAAAACCGCCTTTGCGGACCAGGGATACGTTTTAACAATCTCGATCCCGGGTAAAATGTCTGATGATCCCAACAACTCCTGGTCGGGGCCTTTCGATTATGCCGCTATCGGACAGTATGCCGATGAAGTTGTAGTTATGATGTACCTTGAACACGGGTACCCGGGCAGTCCCCCCGGCCCTATTTCTTCAGTGGGCTTTATTGAAAAAATCCTGCAGTTTACCGTTACCCAGATACCTGCTGACAAAATAGTGGCCGCCGTCCCCGTCTTTGGGTCGGACTTCTCACTGGACGGCAAGGACAGTAAGTCCCTCTACCTTTCTTACGACCAGGTGATGAAGCGGGCCAAGGCCAACAATGCCATGGTCATCTTTGATGACAAGAGCAAGACCCCTATGTTCCGCTATACCGATACCCTGGGTCAGCAGCGCGAGGTTTGGTTTGAGAATGCAGAAAGCATGGCGTATAAGATGGATATCATAAATAAATGGAATTTAAACGGTATTGCCCTCTGGCGGATGGGGATGGAGGACCCCCTGGCCTGGGACAGTATCTCTGCCAAAGCGACAGCTCAAAAATAGGATCTAAACAAAAAGAACCGTGTAGGCAAAAACTACACGGTTCTTTTTGTTTTAATGATCTTCTTTAATAAAAATTCACCCTAATTACAGGAACTTTTTGGATAAGCGGTAAAGCCCCGGTCTGATGGAAAAGCAACCGAAAGGTTGCTTTTTTTTCATACAGTTTTTCTCCCCTGCGTTTCCCCCGGTGGATGCTGCTGCATATAATGTAGTGATTTCATCTGTAAGAAAGGAGAATACGATGGAAAAGATACATTCAGTACTTAAAAAGAATAAAAAGAAGCTGCTTTCCATGAAAAACGTAGTCGGAGTCGGGGTCGGGTACAAGGAAGCAGTGGCCGCGTCCACGGGTGCTCCTGTGAAAGGGATAGTGGTCCTGGTTAGGAATAAACTTCCGGAGAATGAACTGGAAGCCCATCATATAGTACCCAAAGATGTGGACGGTGTGATTACCGATGTAATCGAGGTAGGGGATATCAGGCTGTTGGGCCGCACCGGCAAAGGGATCCCGACTCAGCCCGGAGTAAGCATCGGCCATTACAAGATAACTGCCGGCACCTTCGGGGCGGTTGTCAAGGACCGCAAAACCGGCGAGCCTCTTATTCTGTCGAATAACCACGTGCTTGCCAACGGAACCAACGGTTATGACCACAAGGCCCAGCTGGGGGACCCGATTCTTTTACCCGGACCCCATGACGGCGGGCTCCTGGATAAGGATGTCATCGGCAAGCTATATAAGTTTCAACCGGTAGGTAAGGCTTATCGTCAATCGACATGTCCCAAGGCCGCTGCGGCAGAGTTCTTTGCAAATGCATTCTTCCAGATGCTTGCTCCCAAATATGTAGTGAAATTTATGAGGCAGTCAGAAAAAGAAAACACCATTGACGCTGCTGTGGCCAAACCGATAGACCATAAGATACTAAATCCCGAAATCCTGGAAATAGGCCAGGTCAGGGGAGTGGCTGAAGCTGAAGTGGGAATGGACGTAATCAAGAGCGGCCGGACCACGGGAATCACCACAGGGACCGTCAGAGCAGTCCATGCTACTGTTCAGGTCGATATGGGAGATGGGGAAGAGGCTGTATTCCATGACCAGATTATAGCGACCCCCATGTCCCAGGGTGGTGACAGCGGGGCCCTGGTTCTGGATAATCAGAAAAAGGCAGTGGGTCTCCTGTTTGCCGGTTCCGATAAAACTACGGTATTTAACAGAATTCAGAATGTTATGGAGCAATTGGATATAACTTTTTAAGCAGGTTTTTACGTATCATTTTAATCCAGTCTGATATATTGGCACCTAATAAAAGGTGCCAATATTTTGTATGGGATAAAATTATTTCCTGCATACCGCGCTAAATAGAATTCTTACCTTCTCAAACCAGGGTTTTCATGCTACAATAAAACTGTGTGGCTCTCTAAAAAACAGACCAATGTAGATGTTTGTGGAGGAGGGTGAGGTAGCAAATGACCGGCGACAACATCAAAATAGTTGATACTACATTAAGAGATGGGGAACAAACTGCAGGCGTGGTATTTGCCAATAGGGAGAAGGTTCGGATTGCCAGGCTTCTTGACGAAATAGGCGTCCACCAGATTGAAGCAGGTATTCCTGTCATGGGCGGAGACGAGAAGAAGGCTGTCAAAGAGATTGTCAAGCTCGGCCTTAAGGCCAGCATTATGGGCTGGAACCGCGCTGTAATTTCGGATATCCAGCACAGCATAGATTGCGGCGTGGACGCAGTGGCCATTTCTATCTCCACATCTGATATTCATATCGAACATAAACTCCGCACTTCCAGAGAATGGGTCCTGGAGAGCATGATTAAGTGTATCGAGTTTGCCAAAAAGGAAGGCATGTACATATCGGTGAATGCTGAGGACGCTTCGCGCAGTGACATGGACTTCCTGGTGAAGTTTGCCACAGAGGCCAAAAATGCGGGAGCTAACAGGCTCCGTTACTGTGATACCATAGGTATACTTGATCCCTTTATGTCGTTTGACCGGATTGAAACCCTGCGCGACAGGGTTGGCATTGATATAGAGATGCATACCCACAACGATTTTGGTATGGCCACGGCCAATGCCCTGGCAGGTGTGAAAGCGGGAGCTACCCACGTGGGAGTAACCGTTATCGGCTTAGGCGAACGGGCCGGCAATGCCGCCCTGGAAGAAGTTGTCATGGCCCTGAAGCACATTGACGGTATAGACCTCGGGTTTAAAACCGAGATGTTCCGCCTCTTGGCCGAGTATGTCTCACTGGCCTCCGGACGGGAACTCCCGGCCTGGAAGGCCATTGTCGGATCCAACATGTTTGCTCACGAATCGGGAATCCACGCTGACGGCGCCATCAAAAACCCCAAGACCTACGAAGTATTTACCCCCGAAGAAGTTGGCCTGGAGAGGCAGATAGTCATCGGGAAGCATTCCGGCACCAATTCGCTTATTGTCAAGTTTGCCGAGTACGGCATACACCTCGGACAGGAAGAAGCGGCGGATCTGCTGCCCAAAATCAGGGCGACGGCAGTAGGCTTGAAAAGGTCACTGTTCGACAAGGAACTTGTCTATATTTATGAAGAGATAATGAGTAAAAGGGCTTAGCCCGGAATAATACAATATTCGAGGTGATATCTATGGCTTTGTTCGAAAAATACGATATGCCAAAAGAGGGCGAAAAAATCACTATTAATCATGGGAAACTAAACGTTCCGGACAACCCCATCATCCCTTTTATTGAAGGTGACGGGACAGGCCCCGACATCTGGGCCGCGGCTTCCCGGGTCCTCGATGAGGCTGTAAACAAGGCTTATAACGGCAGCAAAAAAATTGCCTGGTATGAGGTATACGCCGGAGAAAAAGCCTTTAACAGGTTTGGAGAATGGCTGCCGACCGATACTCTTAAGGCTATCACGGAATATGTAGTTGCTATCAAGGGACCCCTTACCACTCCCGTAGGCGGTGGAATCAGGTCCCTCAATGTGGCCCTCAGACAGGAACTGGACCTTTATGTCTGCCTCAGGCCAGTCAGGTACTTTGAGGGGGTGCCCTCACCAGTCAAAAATCCGGATCTTATCGATATGGTCATTTTCCGGGAGAATTCAGAGGACATATATGCCGGCATTGAATGGCCGGAGGGAACTAAAGAAGTAAAAAAGGTTATCCGTTTTCTCATGGAAGAGATGGGGGTCAAAAAAATCCGTTTTCCGGAAACTTCCGGTATAGGTATCAAGCCTGTATCAAAAGAAGGGACACTGCGCCTGGTCCGGGCCGCCGTTAATTACGCCATCAGGCATAACCGCAAGAGTGTGACACTGGTACATAAGGGTAATATTATGAAGTTTACCGAGGGGGCCTTCAAAAACTGGGGCTATGAAGTAGCCGAGGCTGAGTTTGCCGACAAGGTATTTACCTGGGCCCGGTATGACCGGATCAAGGAGGAACAGGGAGTTGAGGCTGCCGACAGGGCCCAGAAGGAAGCTGAGGCGGCTGGCCGTATCATCATCAAGGATGTCATCGCTGACGCTTTTCTGCAGCAGATATTGACCCGGCCGGCAGAATATGACGTCATAGCCACCCTCAACTTAAACGGTGATTATATTTCGGACGCATTGGCCGCTCAGGTTGGCGGTATAGGGATTGCACCCGGAGCCAATATCAACTACGTTACAGGTCATGCTGTTTTCGAAGCTACCCATGGGACTGCGCCCAAATACGCCGGTCTTGATAAGGTTAACCCCGGCTCAATTTTGCTGTCCGGTGTGCTGATGCTGGAATACCTGGGTTGGCAGGAGGCTGCTGATCTGATTTACAGGTCTGTGGGAAAAACCATCGTTGACAAGGTGGTAACATATGACTTTGCGAGGCTGATGGAAGGCGCAACCGAAGTAAAGTGTTCCGGGTTCGCCGATGCCTTGATAAACAATCTGTAACAAACAACATCTTCCAAACGGGGCTGTCTCATGGAGGCTTGTTGACAAAGAGCTAAGGTAAAGGCACAGGTATAAATGTTTCCTCCGCTCTGGGCGGAATTATTTATATCCGTGCCTCTCGTTTCGTAAATTGTCAGCAGGCCTTGACGACTCTTTTACAGAATGTCAATAACCTTCATTGAGAGACAACCCCTGTTTATTTTCGACCGATACGAGTGCCCCTTCTGGTAACGTTGACCTTGTTTTTACCGTTTTGCAGGGGAATGGTATAAAAGCTCGTGACCGATGCTCCGCTGCGTAGTCCTGCTAATACTCATCCTGTGGATAAAGGTCTGTTCCGCATATCACAGTAGCAGTACCGGGAGCGGCCAGACCTTTATCCACAGGCGTTCGTAAAGCAGGACTACCTTGCTACGCAATGTCACTCGCTTATTATACCATTCCCCTGCTAAGTCCCGTATAAAACAAGGTCAACGTTGCCTGATGGGGCAGTAGTTTATCATAACTGCCTATTGATTCAAATGCGGACTATATAGTATAATTTTCCTGCGACTCAATTTAAGGAGAATTATAATGAAAGCGTGGTTTAATGGCAGCCGATTAATAATAATGTGCTATTTGCTGCTTGCATTATTGATGTTGGGCTTCCTCAAGATACCCAAATGGTATGTAAATAGCACGGAACCGGGGTCTTTACAGGAGCAGCGGGTGGCAATCCTTACCTTCCATTCGGTCAGTAAAGTCCCAGCCGCCAACCCTGTAACAATTTCCGCAGCTGAATTGGATAAAACTTTTAGCCTGTTGCTGCAGCGGGGCTACCATTTTATTAACCTGGAGCAGTTCCATGACTTCATTGACGGCAAGGCATCCGTCCCCAACAAGGCGGTGCTGATTACTTTTGACGATGGATACCAGGATAATTATCTGGTGGCCTACCCTATCGCCAAAAAACATCAGATCCCTGCCGTGATTTTTACTGTAACCAAATGGTTTTCGGAATTTCCCAGGCCGGAGCCCCATATAGCCCACCTGAATATAGAGGAGGCTAAGAGCCTGCTGGCCGAAAAGCTATGGACCATCGCCAGCCACAGTCATGACGGCCACAGGAAGATAAACGGCGGTAACGGGCCGGGAGCTTTTTATACAACTCAGGTATGTCAGACAGATTACAATGAATCGGAAGCCGAGTACAAGGCCCGCCTCTGGAACGATATCGCTCTCTCCGCTTTTACTCTCGAACGGGTGGGGGCAGGGAGATTGGACTTTGCCTTCCCTTATGATGCCTATAATGAGACAGCCAAGCAGATCGTCAAAGGGTTGGGTTACCGCTATATCTATACCAACGAATCAGGTCTTAATAAACCGGGGCAGGACCCGGGGCATATTAGGAGAATCCCGTCGGCCCAGACTGCCCGCCAAAACCTGGCCCTGCTTGAGGCGCGGTTTGGCAATCGCTAAAATCTTAAAGTTAATTTTTAATTATTATGGAAAATTAATTAAAAAAAATGAAGGAAATTGTAATAATTTGTCGAATAGAACTAATAAGTCTAATCTCATAAATAGGGTAAACTTATCGAAAGATAAGGACACAAAGCCATGGGTCTACAGCAATTTAGTGACTAGCCACTAAAGCGCCATGATTGCCAGGTTGCACCGTTGAGATTTCAACACCCTATTGTCGTGAGATAATGGGGTTTTTTAATTAAAAACCCTCAGACAGAAAAGGAGGGTATGAAAAAAATGTTGAGAAAACTTGTCACCGGGTTCATTCTGACAGCATTCCTTCTGATGTCAGGAGGATGCTCCCAAAATTTTAATCTGACCAAGATTAATCCCCTGGCCAAACTGGATTTGTTTAAGAAACAAACTGAGACTACCGCTCCAAAAGACGGCGAAGTACAAAAACCGCCGGTAAAGCCCAGGCCGGAAGCTGCCCGGGAAATCAATGTCATGGTTGACAGCATGGTCCGGGATATTCACTCCGGCAAATGGAACAAGGCTATTCAAACCGGGGAACAGGCTTTTGTTATCGCAGCCATGCCTGAATATAACAGTAAAGAAACTGTTAATACGGCGGCCTATGACCCTTACGGGCTGGAGGCAGCCAAGGAAAAACTTTATGAAGTGCTGACAGACGCTTATGATTATAAACTTCACCTGGAAGGGTTAACCCCGGAAGAAAAAGAGAAACACGTCCGTGTTGCCAGGGCCCACATGAACATTAACCCGTCAGATATCTTTAAAAAACACGCCATGGCCAAGGTTTTGATTGATACGGGGAACATTACCGAAGGGCTTGTTCTGGCAAACGAGGCTTATAACACCAATAATGCAAACAGCGACTTTCTTGAGACTTATGCCTGGGGTATTTACTTATCCGGGAAGAAAGCCGAGGCATATAACCTATACAAGACTTACATAGCCCTGCTGCAGGTTGCCTCACTCAATCAGATTTACCACAGCGCCGTGGTTATCGAGGAGCAGGATAAGCTCTTTGGCCTGACCGTTTATAAAGGCTGTGAATATGCGGGGAATAACCTGATGGTGCTCGAACCCAATGTCAACAATATCAGCGCCCAGAGTTATATTAATAAAATCATCACTGATTCCCAAAAGGCTGTGGACAGGCTCCTCGCCGGCGGTTTGGGCGTAGACTCCCAGTTTAATTATGAAGCGTCGGAGAGACTCATAAATTCAGTAGTTAAATTATAAACAGCTTTAAAAAGGCTGGGGCTGTCTTTAAAAAGGCAGCCCCAGCCGCTTTTTCTTAAACTTACCATATATAAAAACCGGCGGGGAAATAAATACTATTCGTAGGAAAATGACTAAATTAAAGGAGGCAGTATCATGGATGTAATGAGTCACAGCAGTCCCAAAGGCATGGAAAACGTCGGCGGAGTTAACGTTTATCCTACACCCATCACCCTTGGTGAACATATCAATGTTGTTTATGAGGGTCTTCTCCATCGTTCGGGGGCTCACGAAGTTTACCTTCACGTGGGATTCGGGCCTAATAACAAGTGGCATGACGTCCGGGATACCAGAATGCTGCGTACAGGGCGCGGCTGGGAACAGACATTCCAGGTCAGCGACCCCAGCAGACTGAATTTCTGCTTCAAGGACGGCGCTGATAACTGGGATAACAATAGCGGTCATAACTGGAGCTTTGAGATTCACCACGGTAAAACCGTTAGACTATAGCCTACTTTTGATAACCATTAAAAACAGGAGCCTGCCTTTATAGGGCCTGTTAACAGATTAAGAAAAGAGAGGCACGGGTATAAATGTTTCCGGAGCGGGGCTTGAATCACCAATCGGCCCACCATGGCAGCTCTTGGCGCTTCAGCGCCTAGAGATGGCGGTACCCTTGGGGTAGAGCGCCAGCATAAAGTGCGGGAGTGGTTGCCGATTGAGATTCCGCCCAGAGCGGAGGAAACATTTATACCCGTGCCTTTACCTTCGGTATTTGTCAATAAGCCCTATAAAGGTAGCCTCCTGTTTTAATACAGCATCCTTTTTAACATAAGGTGGAATAAACAGAATCCTGGCTAGGTACAATAAGCCCGAGAGAAAAAGAGAAGGAGGTATTTCATTGAAGGTAATAATGCTGTC
>Ga0074195_1001486_pt1 | contig 32807 bp, 29 predicted proteins | sample EPASupsiteHSE623_FD_64525 | JGI IMG/M metagenome (GOLD analysis project Ga0074195, IMG submission 64525) | Bioremediated contaminated groundwater from EPA Superfund site, New Mexico - Sample HSE6-23 | ecosystem: Environmental > Aquatic > Deep subsurface > Groundwater > Contaminated ... | reverse complement strand
TGCGACCTTATGCCGCTTTGCGGAACCAGCCGCCTACCCATATGGGATATTCTGTCCGAACAAAAGAATGGCGGTGCACAGCCTGGTTCAACGCTCAAAGCGACTCCATCGAATTCACAGAACTCTATCGCCTGGATGGCAGTCGCATTGAAACGGAAAATGTGGCAGGTGACAAAAGGTATGACAGAATGGAGAAGAAACTAAAAGAAATGTTGGTGGAGTACAGAAAATGAGGCTTTGCTGTCGCCTGGAGAGATATCGCAGAAGAGCTATCACCCCGGTGCCTGCGGAAGAAGGAATAGAAAGACCTCTTCGATTATGGAATAATTCGCGGTGTTAATGGCCTTAATGGAGCCAAGCCTGCCAAGGATAATCGTTCTGGTAATTTTGTGTTCTGACGAAAAAAATGATAAATTGGTCCGTGAATAACCTAATCGATCAAAATGAACACACCATTCGCCAATGCAATTACTTGTCTGACAGTAGGGCTGGCGGCTGTTTTCTGTACATCAGTTACAACGAAGCAGGAAGCTCGGCGACCCAATATCATCTTTGTAATGAGTGATGATCATGCGTTTCAGGCCATCAGCGCCTATGGAGACAGCCTGATCAAAACGCCGAATATCGACCGGATCGGAAAGGAAGGGGTGCGGTTCAGCAATTGCTTTGTCACCAATTCGCTTTGCAGCCCGAGCCGGGCGGTTATTCTTTCGGGAATGTACAGCCACCTTTCGGGGGCCAGAGACAATTCTTTTTGTATGCGCATGGACTCGGGCGTGGTGACCTTTCCCATGCTTCTTCAAAAGGCAGGTTACCAGACCGCCATTGTTGGCAAGTGGCATTTGCTGAACAGTCCCGAAGGATTTGACTATTCGTCTATCCTGAACGACCAGGGACAGTATTATAATCCTGATTTTGTCACCAACGGTGAAAAAAAACGGGAACATGGCTATGCCACCAACATCACAATGGACAAGGCGTTGACCTGGCTGTCGGGAAGAGACCGGGAAAAGCCGTTTTGCCTGATGATCCATAACAAGGCGCCGCACCGGAACTGGCTGCCCGACACCACCGATCTGGATGAATTTACCGGCGATCTTCCGCTGCCCGAAACGCTCTATGATGATTACTCCGGACGGGGGATGGCGGCTCATGAGCAAATGATGGAAATTGGTGAAAACATGACTTTGGGAAGCGACCTGAAAGTCAATGCCGCTGTAAAAGGGCCTAAAGGCCACTGGCCTGTCGGAGAATTTCAGCGGATGGACTCGCTGCAGCGGAATACGCTGATCAGGTTCTATGCCCGCGAGGACGCACGGGTCGACACCTCCAAAATGACAAAAAAAGAATTCATCGCGTGGAAGTATCAGCGCTATATGAAGGATTACCTGCGCTGTATCCGGTCGGTCGACCGGAACGTGGGCCGCTTGCTCACCTATCTGGAAGAAAATGATTTACTGGATAATACCCTGATTGTTTACACTTCCGATCAGGGCTTTTACCTGGGTGAACACGGCTGGTTCGACAAGCGGTTCATGTACGAACAATCGCTGAAAACGCCTTTGGTGGTTCGCTATCCGGCGGTAATCAAAGGCGGGATCGTGAATGAATCGATGGTGCAGAACCTCGATTTTGCTCCGACTTTCCTGGAACTGGCCGGGGTGGAGAAACCCGGTTACATGCAGGGACGCTCGTTATTGCCGTTGCTCGCAGGACAAACTCCGGACGACTGGAAAAGGGCGGTGTATTACCATTATTACGAATACCCCGGCTATCATGCCGTTAAGCGGCATTACGGCATCCGGACCGAACGCTATAAGCTGATTCATTTTTATTATGACATTGATGAGTGGGAATTATACGATCTGAAAAAAGATCCCAATGAGATGCGGAATGTATACAGCGAACCGGAATACACGTCGGTAAGAGATTCGCTGATTCAGCAACTGCAGCTCCTGCAGAACCAATACGGCGATTCCGCTTCAGTACGCGAAAAGATCCTGGAACATGACAAAACCCTGATGGGGAGATTTAAAAATATATATTAGCCTGTCGCTGCTGAGTGATCGGACTGAGCAGAAGCATTACTTTATTGGAACAGATATTGGGATCAAGCTGGGGACTAAGACTAACAATACGCAACCTGAACAGTATGGAAACGATAACAACTGGAAAAGTTAAGCTTACAAATCAAAAGCTCTTTAGAATCCTGATCCGGGTCTATTTAAAAAAAAGATGGTGGTTACTTGTCTGGGTATGGGTTCTTATTGTTATTCTGCTTCTTATGGAGAACAGGGATATGCTGACAAATTCTCTGATCGTATTCATGGTTCTGATTCAGATCCTGTTAATAACGCAGTACTGGTTCTATTCCCGTTCAAAAGACAATAAAGTGTTTTTCCTCGGTAGGTACTATGAAATAGCCAGGGAAAAAATAGTTGGTTTCCTTGAAGATGGTACATCTACAACGATTAAGATTGAGCACTTTATAAGGGTGATTAAAATTGATAATTACAATTTGCTTTACCTATCGAAAACACAATTCATTTATTTGCCGAATGAGTGCTTTACAAGTGAAACGGACCGACAATGGTTCGAAGAGGAAGTGCTGAGTAGAATTAAAAAGAGAAACAAAAATAACTTCGGCAAATAAAGTGTGATGTTATCAACTTTTGGATCAGTAGGCTTGTTCATGATTTTTAAAGTGTTGAAATTGAAATTGTACCGTGTTTCTGCTCCAGGACACAACTGGTCAGCGTTTATGAACCAAGCCAAAACAAGCACAAAAATATGATCACACCAGAAGAATTCAGGGAGTTGGCTTTGTCTTTCCCCGGTACCGTTGAAGGTCCTCATTTCGACAGGATCGCGTTCCGGGTGATTAACAAACGGATCTATGCCACACTGCATGAAAAAAGTGGAACAGCCAACCTGAAACTTTCGGTACAGGATCAATCTGCTTTTTGTTCCTTTGACCAGGAAACGGTTTATCCCGTTCCGAATAAATGGGGTCTACAAGGGTGGACCACCTTTGAGCTGAACAGAGTCTCCAGGGAACTAATATCGGCCGCTTTGGAAACCGCCTGGAGCGAAGTCGTTGACACGGCCGGGCGAAAGAAATCATAAATATTCGAGGATACATAGAAATTTTTTACAAAAAGTGCAGGCATTCCGGAATAGAATACCTGCACTTATCAATTCGGGATCAGCGATTTGCTTTTCGCTTCTTTACTTCATCCACTAACTTTGAGAAGGATTTATCCCTTTTCCGTTTTTCATGTTCCGAAGTAGAAAAGTGCCAGGCTTCCCTCCGAAGTTTCAGATAGCTCTCATAAACTTTTCGATCCAACTGCCCGCGGTCTACGGCTTCTAAAACGGCACAACCGGGTTCGCTGGTATGGGTGCAATCTTTGAAGTGGCACGATTTTGCATAGTCGGAAATATCCAGCACATCTGCAAGTGAATCGGGATCTTCAACAGCCAGACCAAATTCCCGCACGCCCGGAGTGTCGATCAAAACGCCTGAACCGTCCATCAATACCATTTCCCGGCGGGTCGAGGTGTGCCGCCCTTTTCCGGTCGACTGGCTTATATCGGACGTAGGCAATACCGGTTTTTCGCAAAGCGCATTAATCAAAGAGCTTTTTCCGACACCCGAAGAACCGACAAACACAACCGTTTCACCTTCCGAAATTGATTCGCGCAGCCGGGAAATGGTCTCGGGATGACGGACACTTGTAATAAACACAGGCATTTGACGGGCAACATGTTTGATCGCTTCGTCTGTTCGCTCTTCATCAAAACCTAAATCGGCTTTATTGAGTACCAATACGGGTTTGATGTTGGTCTCCAAAATCTGCACCATGAAGCGCTCGGCTCTGCGAACATTGAAGTTATCGTCCAGACCTTGCACGATAAATGCCGTATCGACATACGAAGCAATGGCCTGTTTATCGGCAACCGTTCCGGTTTTCCTGCGATACAAGGTCCGTTCACGGGGCAGCATGTCAACGATAATCCCCTTATGCTCGCCGAATGGCTGAAAAATCACCCAATCGCCCGTACAAGGCAACTCAGCGTCCGATTTCCCATACATCATGTTTCCGGTTAAGTCGCACTGAAACAACCCGCTTTCGGAAATAACTTCGTAGCACGTCCGGTGTACGATGGTTATCCGACCATGGGGCAGAGCATGATGTGTTGAATCCTGTTTTAGTTGGTTTAACTTATCGTTCCAACCATATGTATTTAAATGAATCATTAGTGTAGTTTTTCGATGTAAAAATCAAAGAATAATAATAACAGAAGTCTACTCTCAAAAGGAATTATCCGAGAGCAAGCCGAAGGACAATCTGTAAAGGAAATACAGACTGTTTACTACACCAAATCCGATTTATGCGAAGTCTTTAACATTCCGCAAAGATAGATAATATTTTATTTGCTGAAAATACGCCGCCATGACGATAAGATCGTTTGGGAAATAGCAGATGGGCGAGGTGTGATGAATCACAGCTAATTAAGGTTTTTGCATTTGCTGCTGAAAAGTGATCTCAATGAATTCGGCGGGACGGGTTACTGCTACCATTACCGTAATTCGCATAATTCCTTCGAGAATATCCTGGGGAGTCATGGTTTCTCCCAGACCGACGCGGACAATGAAAGCTTCGTCGGGAGTAGCGCCTGCCAGCCCCCCTCTTTTCCAGACGGAGGAGAGGAAGCCAGAGATCATATTTTTCAATGTGAGCCAGGTGTTGGCTACATTAGGCTCAAAAACATAAGCTTTGCTGGCCGTTTTAATCGATTCCTCCAGCATGATCATGGTCCTGCGGACATTGATATAACGCCAGTCGGACGAGTTTCCGTCAAGGGTGCGTGCACCCCAAACAAGCGTACCTTCACCAATAAAAGTACGGATGGCATTGACCGCTTTTCCGTTGAGCGGAACGTTCAGCTCTTCCTGATCGTCGTGGGTAATGTTTATTACCGGCGAAATCACAGCACTCAGACTGACATTTGCCGGCGCTTTCCAAACGCCGCGGGCATTGTCGGTCATGGTATAAATACCGGCCATGGCAGCTCCGGGAGGCATCAGGTTGAGTTTCTCCCGCATTGCACGGATCGTGGAAGAGAACGACGGACTGATGGCGGTCAGCGTTTTAGTCAGTCCGCCTTTTTCAACATCAGGAAGGTCGTCTTTACTGACCGTATCGATTATTGCCTGAATGTCAGCTTTCTTCGCTGTGTTCATTTCCTTTCCCTCAGGAATTAATTCTCCGGTAAGAATGGTTTGGAGAACATCTTTATTGGAGATATTGAGATAGCTCAAATCCCTGTCCTCGACAATTGATGTATTGATCCAGGGATAATAAGCTGCACCGAAATCGAGAAAGCTGATTCCGATTCTGTCTCTGAACCCGGATACCTGATCACCCGAAGGATCTTTACGGTTTTTGTAACCTTCGTAAATGTCGAGAATGGCAAACCTGTTTTTCATTTTTGAACCACAGTGGTTAAGCATAGCCACCTGTACATTGGCGCAGGTATCGGCGTCGGGCAGGATCATGGTTTCGGGAATGACGACCATGGTCGGTTCCTGCTCCCGGCTCAGTACGTCAATTCCGGCAATCATCCGTTCAGGATTGATATCAGTGGTATAATCGCCGATGGAAACAATATAGCACGGGCCTCCGCCGTTGGCATAAAATAGCTGCATACTGTAATACAACAGGTACTTTCCTTTTTCCTGCTTTAACAGGTATTTTTTAGCGTTGAAAATAAAATCAGGCGTATCCTGTGCATCGCCGGGAAGTTCATTGATCGAAAATTCCGGAAAGGGAGCACCTCCAAAACAGGTGTGGAATTCTGCCATTGAAGTAATTCTGCAAGGCTTGTTCAATAACGAATTATTCTCGTCGGAAGCCTTTTCGGTATAACCGATGAAGGCTGGTACCGCAGTGGCAACTTCGATCACTGAACCAGGGAAGGCATTTTTTTCGACGACATAAACACCGGGAGTTTTCATTGCAGACGCCATATGAATCGTTTTTTGCGTTTTTTAAGAGCCGTGCATAAGCCCGTCCGTAATTTTCAGCGCGTCCCGGATACAATCTTCGCATATCACTTCATGCAGATGGTGCTCCTTCAGGTGTCGCTGTCCTTCTTCTGTGCGCAGATCGCACCCCAGCAGCGTCCTGCAGTCGGTGGCACCATGGAGCGATTGAAACCTGTCGCTGAATTCCTGTATCATCCCATAGGTTTTGTCTTTACGCTCCTTATTGTCGGTGTATTTCTGACAATTATAAATTCCAAGTACCATAAAGGAACCGGTTACCACTCCGCAGGTTTGCTGTAACCTCCCCATTCCTCCCCCAAAGCCACATGACAGGCTTAGAGCAAGCGCGGGTTCGAACTTAAGTTCCTGGGTATAGGCAGACACAACAGCCTGCGCACAGTTCAGTCCGTCTCGAAAAGACCGGATTGCTTTTTCTTCTTTTTCGGTTGACATGGCAGCCAGTGATTTTTTGGTTATACCTTCAAAGTTAAAAAGAATCTTTTGAAATTGATCCCTGGGCAAGGTCCTTCTGTTTATTGGATTATGCTTTTATTTTTTTGTTCCGAATCCCTTGAAAAAAGTATAACTGAATACCCCGTCAGATTCAGCTGTGCGATATAAATCCTTTATCCCCTGCTCAAATGTCAAGCTATCTAAAATTCCTTGCTGTATAGCCTTTTCGCCAACTCCTTCAATCATGGCTGTAAATGTATTCTTTATAAATCCTTCGACAAGCTGGGGCCTGCTCGCGTCTACATATACTATCCTCGGTGAAACTGTAATATCTGATAGTCCAATCGATTTAAACAACGGGTATAACTGTCTGCCGATATTTGAATTGCCTCCACTTTGTTTTTGAAGTTGAATCTGGCAATCTATCGCCTGTTGTGCGCATTTACTATCCGGATAGAAGAATGTTGAACCATGATCTCCCTCAATTGCCATTATTGAGCCTCCGGTCTTTAATACTCTCTTCAATTCCGTTAGCGCCTGCACCGGGTTGTATAAATGTTCCAAAACAAAGCAAATCATCACACTGTCGAAGGTTTCGGCTTTAAACGGTAACTTATAAATATCTGCCTGCCTGAATTCAACGTTATTGATCCCTAACGATTTTATGGTCTCCCTCGCCGTTTTTACAGAATCTTCCGATATATCAACCGATATGAAATTTGAATCAGGATTTTTTGTTGCTATTATTTTGGTTTGCGCACCAACGCCACAACCGGCTTCAAGTACTAAACCATTTTGAGGGAAAATAGAATCGTTATGAATAATATCATCTAAAGTAGCTGCCTGGTCGTTCAGTCTCAGCGCTTCTCTGTTCGTATATCCGTGTACGTACATCGTGTTTTCCATATGAATTTTTTTCAAATTTATTATAAAAATAAAATGCCTCCCGAATGACGTAAATAATCTTTAAGCGGAGTTTTAATTAATTAAACCCATTTCCATGTTGTATTTCTTCCAGCAATTTTTTAGCATTGTCGCGTAAAGGCTTCTGTCGCTTGTACCATATGGTAACTCCAATGCAAAAAGAAACCAGTATGGCCGGGATGAAGAAATACTGAAATTTCAGGATCTCCTGCCAGGGGTCGGCAATTCCTGTTTCGTTAAAATGAGAGAGCGAAACACCCGCATCAACAAACAAAACCGGTGGAATAACCCAGGCTGTCTTCCATTGAAAAAGCTTATAACGCTTAACGGCTTTTTGCAGCATCACAACCGTGGGCAAAGCGTAATCGACCGACAGGTAGTCTTTATAAAGGCTCCGGATGGCAAAAGCAAACATCAGAAAGCCGAGGATGTAACAAGCGCCACTGAAACGGTCGAGAATAGTCCGTTCCGCATCAGGAATAACAAAATAGACCAAAACATAAACCGGGACCATAATCCAGTAAAACCACTGGAGATTCCGGGTCAGTTTCATGTTCCAATTATCCTCCGCTTTCAGTCCTGAAAGCAGCTTATCCATATTGCCGGTTTCAGATTCGGGGCGGCGTGTGTATAAATTATCTTGTTCCATCGTTGTTTCCTTTCATTTGTTTTCGAAGTGATTCTTTAATCCGGTGAATTTTAACCCGCACGTTGGTCTCGGTAAGGCCGATTACCGAAGCAATTTCAGCGGAGCTAAGGCCTTCCAGAACCAGCGAAATCATCGCCTTTTCAATAACCGATAAGCCGTTTAGGAGAATTTGAAGTTCTTCCATTTTTTGCTCCGTTTCAATTTTCTGATCGACTTCTTCTTCATCGTAAAAAGCTGAATTCAGCTTTTGCACATCTGCATCGACATTTAGTTTCATCCTTTTGAAAGCTTTTCCGGTGAAGCTCAGTGAGGTGTTAACGGCCACCCGGTAAATCCAGGTGCGGATAGATGAGTCTCCACGAAACGTCTCCAGGCTTTTCCAGATATTGATCAGTATTTCCTGGTACATATCCTGCTCATCTTCGCGGGCAGGAGCATAGTAATGGCAGATACTCAAAATTCGTTGCTTATTTTCATCGATCAGCTGCTTGAACTGTTGCTCTTTATTCATCTTCGTTGAACACGTTTTTATCATTTAGTAGGGCAAAATAAAATTTGTTACATTTTTTTGAGCCGTCACTGTCTGTTTGATAAAATTTTTCCACAAACAGGCATCTGTTGAAGATATTAAAATCGAGAATACCAAGACGACGGAAAAGTCGACATGAAGTTCAGGAACAACGATCTGACGCTGATTGCCGAATAACGAAGGCGATGCGCGAATAAGCGGAGCCATTCCCGGGAGTATCGATCAAAACGACTGAACCCTCCAACAGTGCCATTTTCCCGTGGATCATCCTTTGCCGCCCTTTTTCGGTTGGCCGGCTTATGTTGGACGTGAACAATTTCCGTATATATATGCCCGGGTGTTTGGCTTTTATTTTGGTTTTCTGTAAAAGTCATTCAAAGAATGGGTATAATAACTGAAGTCGATCTTACTGCGTCGTTGAAAAATTCTTGGTTCTTGATATCCAACAGGCACCAACGTAATTTTAGTCATTCCATTGAGTGCTTTAAATCGATCAGAGTTCAGTGTTTTTTGGTCGAACAACACATCGAAATAGAATAAATATTTCCCAACCCATTTTATATATTCTTCTGAATCCTCCTTAGTCAGTTCCCCTTGTTTGTTGATAAGCTTCAAGTTGCTGTTTTTATTGAAGATTTCTTTTTGAAATTCTACGCCATTTAAAGGATATCCGTTTAAAACCGGAATAATATTAAACTGAGGGTCTATAAAAATCCATTTATCAAGTTCTTCTGAATAGGCCTCAGTAACAACGTGTCCTGCACCACGCATTACTTTTTCAACATCTCTTGTTTTCAGTCCCAACGTTCTGGCCGGAATTCCAATACTATTGAGAGCAGCAGTTGCAACGATGCCATATTCTACGCAACGAAACTGTTTCCCTTCGTGAGCTTCCTTCAGAATAGTCAAAGCATCTTGTTTTGTAGGATTATTACTTCCATTATGTTTCCATTGCTGGCCCGTCCAATCCAGAACATTTTTGATTTTACCAATATCAGTCTTTTCTCCGTTTACTAAAGATTGGAGATTATACTTGTTCTTTAGCTCACGGAGATACTCGTTACCTAAAGTGTCCGAATAATAGAATTCATAGAGCGTATTCGGAACGTCTTTTGAAAAAGATATCTCTTTCAATCTGTCCGATGGACTTATATTGACAAACTGATAAAAAGAGGAACAGCTGCTAAATAAAACGCAGCTAAATAGAGTTACTAACGATTTCTTTACCATATTTTCTTGAAAAAGTCTAAAAATACAAATAAAAAATAATAAACATAGTTTCATAGGTTTTTCATTTCAAGTTTGCCCAAAACCTTAACCGGACTAATCGCAAGTCTATCGTAAACATTAATCTCTACCCCGTACTGGAAACCCCGGCAACAATAAAAAACCTATTCTATTTTGCGCTAACTAATATTCTTTTTAACTTTTCCGCCAAATTCAAAACATTCATATTAATGAATACAACGACGATTACAACCTTCAGAGTCGTATCAACTTTATATCATGTATCTATGCTTTTTTTGTGGTCTCAAGTATTAAATATGAAAAATAAACTTTTACCCCTTTTAGTGGGGATGCTTTTAGCTGCTATTGTTTGCAACGGACAGGTTGCGAACGGGGACAGGTCTGTTCGTAACGCCGCCGTGCCGACATTCGCCGGGGAGCGGGTCGCGCTATGGCCCGAAGGGAAGATACCTGATTTCCAAACTCATCAGGTTGCGGCGACTTCCGGGGAAATGAAAGAGCCGGGGTTCAAGGCGTCGGAACACACGATGCCGTATCTCGACTGGTACGAGACGCCGACGGAGAAGAACGGCGGTTGCATGCTGCTCATTTCCGGAGGAGGGTATCAGGGCTGCGTTGACGGGGTGTGGATAGACCGGGTCGCAAAGAAGTTTACAGAACTCGGTTTTGTCTGCGTGAGCCTCACCTACCGCACACCGCGTCCGCAGGGACTGCCGATCTATCAAAGCGCGTGGGAGGACGGGCAACGTGCCGTTCGCCTCGTTCGCGCCGATGCGCAGAAGCGCGGATTCGATCCGGAAAAGATCGGCGTGCTCGGGTTTTCCGCAGGCTCCCACCTGACAGTCATGCTTGCGACAAGTGCTCTTACGCCTGCGTACACGCAGGTTGATGCGCTCGACCAAATCCCGTGCCACCTCAACTGGGCGATTCCGATTTACACCGCCTACGCGCTCACGGACGGACTGACAGGTCCCAACACGCGCGACGGCGACGCGATCGACGTGAAACTCTCGGACGTGTTTAAGTTTGACGCGAAAACGTGTCCAATGGCGCTCTTCCATGGCGGCGCGGACATCTATTCGCCGAACGGTTCCACGCAGATCTACCGCCAACTTCGCAGGATGAAAATTCCGGCAGAAATCCATCTCTTCGCAGATCGTGGACACGGTTTCATGGGCGACATGAACAAAGGCGAGGAGGGCACCGCCTACGACCACTGGTTCGATCGCATTGCCGAGTTTATCCACCAGATGAATTTTGACGGGCGCCTCGGTGAGGAAGTTGATTTGATGACCCGCTATCCGAACGACGACACACGCGGTGATTACAGCAAAGAGCCGGTCTGGCCGGAAGGCAAGACGCCCGATGAGCAGACGAACCAGTGCAGCCCGTATATCGAGTGGCATATCCCGAAGGAGCTTAAAACGAAGGCAATACAGATCATTTACTCGGGTGGCAGTTACATGGGCAACGACCCGGACGGGTTCGAGGTCGCGCCGGCGCGGCGTTACCTGAATGAAAAGGGTATGACGGTCGTGACGCTGAAATACCGCACACCGCGCCCCCTGGACGGGCTTGCCAAACACACCACGGCATGGCAGGACCTGCAACGCGCCATCCGGATTATCCGCAGCGAGGCGGCGGCAAAGGGACTTGATCCCGATCGCATCGGCATCATGGGTTCCTCGGCGGGCGGACATCTGACGCTCATGGGAGCAACAAGTTCGCGGCACCGCTCGTATTGGCCGATTGATGACCTTGACAAGATTCCCTGCAACGTGCAGTGGGCGGTGGCAATCTATCCCGCTTATGCGCTGACGGACGGCGCGGAGAATCCGAACGGGAAAGGCGGCAACGAGGACGACGCACGGCTTGTGCCGGAGTTTGCGTTCGACACCGCGACCTGTCCGGTACTGTTCATTCACGGCGACGCGGACGGCTGGGCGGCAATGAACTCGGTGAAGTGCTGGGAACAACTCCGCCGTATGGGAATACAGTCCGATCTGCACACCCTTGTCGCACGTCCCCACTGCTTCCAGCGGGCGGCCGCCCCGGGTACGGGCAGTTACACATGGCTGGGGCGCATTTGGGAATTTATGAACCACAAGGAGTTCAACAAGTAAAAAAAGGACGTTCAGAAAAGCTAAGTAATCTAATGGAAATATAAGTATGAACAAAAAAGGTTATACCATGAAGAAAATAATGATGCTCATCGCCGGTATGGTGATTGTCCTGGGATTCAGCAGGATCAGCAACGAGCCGGTGGATTCGGGAACGACGTTCGCGAAGGACGCGCTCGCGCCTTTCGTTGAAACCGGACAACTTCCGGGTGCGATTAACGTCTTTTACAAGGACGGCTTGCAGGAAAACGCCTGCGTTGGTTATGCCGACGTCGCGGCGAAGCGTCCGATCACGATGAACGACGTCTATATGCAATGCTCGCAGACAAAGGGCTTCTGCGGCGTAACCATCGCCATCCTCATCGAGGAAGGCAAGATCGCTCTAGACGATCCCGTTTCGAAGTATCTGCCGGAATTCAAGGAACTCTGGGTACACAAATCCACCACTGACAGCCTGAAGACACTCGTCAGGGCGAAGAACGCGCTCACGATCCGTATGGTCATGAACCACACCGGCGGCTTCCCGTTCGAGATTTGCGCGAAGCAGGGCAACATCAAGGGCGGCGGATGGTCTGGCGGCGCGCCGCTTCGGCAGACGGCGGCCATCGCGGCGGCGTGTCCGCTGCTCTTCGAACCCGGCACAAAGGAGCAGTATTCCAACACCGGCATCGATATCGGCGCGGCCATCGTGGAGGTGGTGACCGGCATGCGCTGGGAGGACTTCCTCAAGGCGCGTGTCCTTGATCCGCTCGGCATGGCATCGAGCTCGTTCTGGCCGACAAACAAGCAGCTTGAGACGCAGGTGGAGATGTACGACTGCGTGAAAGATGCGCCCGCGAAGCACCGCGTGCAGAACGACATGCAGCAGCGGCCCTACAACGACGCCCACGTCTTCGCATCGGCGGGCGCAGGGCTATGGACGACCGCGAACGACCAGCTCAAATTCTATAAGATGCTCATGAACCTTGGCGTAGGTGAGAACGGCGTTAGGATACTCAAGGAAGAGACCGTCAGGGAACTACTCGCAAAATCAACGCGCCCGAAAGGGATGGGCGGTTATTCGCTCGGCCTCTCCGCACCGGAAGAAGATACGGAGGACGCCTGGTTTGGGCATGGCGGCGCATGGGGCACGAACTGCATGGTCAACTGGCACCGCAAGGAACTGAAGCTGTGGGCTGTGCAGCTCTGTGGCGATCCGCGCCCATGGGATTCGGCCCGTTCGGAGGCGGAGACCAAATTCTTCAAATACGCCATCGACAACGCCGGCACAAACGCTTTTACCGGCCGTGTCAAGTAAGGCCGGAAGCGGGAAAGTCGTGACAGGCGGACAAGCCTGCTTCCATTCCAGGGAAGCCTCCCTGCAAATTTGATTTGCAGGGAGCGCCTGATCAATTCTGAATTAGCCCTTATTCCTGGAAAAACATTTAATACTGATCCAATCGCGAATCAGTATTTTCTTTGCATATTTTTCAGATAATTCATCAGCTCCTTGTTCTTCTGCCAGGAAGTTTTCCCATTCTTTATGATTCCCGGATTAAGTTTAGATAAAGCCTCCTGCTTTTTCTTCTCGTTGGCTCTTGCATACTTCGGTTGTTGTAGTAGAAGAGTGTCCAAGAAAGTCTCTGATATACACGATGTTTATACCAGCCTCAAGCAGATGCATCGCTTTAGAGCGGCGCAAAGAGTGGCATCCTATGCCATCCGGTATCAATTCCGGTGATTTAGCCTTAGCCATATCAGCATATTTTTTGACGATATTGAGTATCGCCATTCTGCTCAACTTGTTTCCCTGGGGATTGGCAAACAGAGTATGCTCCCTATATGCGGTGTGTAGAAGTCTGTTTTCGCCATGTATTGTTTCAGGTTCTTTACTTGATTTGTTGAGAGCGGTACTATACGTACCTTGCTTCCTTTACCGCATAATCGTATTGTTGTTGTATCCTCGAAGCGGAAGCTGGATGGTGTCAGGTCAATCAACATTACCGGAGAATGCAGTCTTGAAAATCAATTCGCTCAAAAGATCACTAACCTGCCAAAAGACAGCGTTTTTATTCTCTTTGATTAAGCTTCAGCCCTTATTAAGTTAAGAGCTATGTCTGGTTCGTTTTCAACGGACTAACGGCAGTGTAAGCTATAGGAAGCAACAAAAAGCCAGTTTCGGATACTTATGCAAAATCAGTTCTAAAAATCGCAAGACGTGGTCTGCAAAGTATTATGCCTTGTTGGCCGCATGTGGCAGAGCGGGGGCCGGCGCTGGTGGTCTGCCCTTCATCGGTTGTCTCGAACTGGCATGGCGAACTGCAACGCTTCGCTCGTAAATCCGACTTTGAAAAGTTAGTTACACACAATTAAAAATCATTAGTTTTGTACCTTTAGTCGGACGATTGCAGGGGTGGGAGTAATACGGTTAATAATAGCATTTTTCTGATATACAGATTCATGAATCGTTTTAGGCGAACAGATCTAATAGCTTCTGGAAATTGGCGAAAGTTTCTTTCAGGAGACCGGGAGGCGCTGGGATGTATTTTCCGGCAGTATTTTTCCGATCTGGTTGCTTATGGAACGAAAATTACCGGATCGGATAACTTAGTGAAGGATCATATACAGGAATTATTTGTCCGCTTGTGGGAAAGGCGTTCGAGGCTTGGCGATGTCGGGAACGTTCGGGTTTATCTGTTAATCAGCTTAAAGAATGATTTGTTGCAGACCCTAAAAGTAAGCAGCCGCAAGATTGGGCCCATGACGGAACAAAACAATCCTTTTACCATTTCATCTGAGGATTTTATCATTGAAAAGGAACAGGAAAAAGAATTAGCGGAGAAAGTAGCTTCGAGCCTGGAAAAGTTAACTTCCCGGCAGCGCGAAGTGATCTATCTCCGTTTTTACATGAATCTTGATTTTCCTCAGCTTGCAGAGGTTCTGGATATGAATATCCAGTCGGTGAGGAATCTGTTGTTTCGCACACTGGAAAAAATACGGAAGGAAGTCAATGACAGCGACATCCAGCAATCCGAAAATATAGAGCTGATCTTATTTAGCTTGTTCGGCCGTCAGGTTATTCCCGCATAGCAAGTTCACGACAGGAAAATTTCTTTACCTGGTTCAGAAGAAAAAATCAAAATTAAGTGAGTATAAAGCAATCGTTTTTTCATCTCTTCTGCAGAAAAGGAAGAAATGGATCATTTTAACCAGGATATTTACGAGCAGTTACTTGCCGACGAGCGTTTCATCTTGTGGGCTTTGGGAAAAAATGAAGACGATCACGTTTATTGGGCGCAATGGCAAAAAGATCGGGCCCACTCATCTGATGCGTTTAGTGAAGCTTGCCGGACGGTTCAGCTATTCCGGTTCAAATCGCCGGAAATCTCTGCGAAAGAGGTGAACGATCGTTGGCTATTGTCCGGAAAGAGAATGAAGCGCCGCGTGGTTCCTTTTTTCAATCCGGATACCATAAACTGGTACAGGCGTTTGGCCGGAATTCTGATCTTCCCGTTGCTGTTGCTTTCTGCCTGGTTTTTCCACAATCAGCAGCAATTGAAATCGGAATTTAGCCAGCTTAGCGGGTACAATCTTAAAAAGTCGATCCGGGTAGTTGCCCCCATGGGCGGGCAAATCCAGGTTGATCTTCCCGACGGGTCGGAAGCCTGGCTGAATTCAGGATCAGAGATTAACTATCCTCCTTTTTTTTCAGATGAAAAACGCGAGGTTGAAATAACCGGTGAGGTGTATTTCCGGGTATTCAAAGGCAATGAGATATTCATTGTAAAGAATCCCGGGCCGACAATTAAAGTATATGGAACCGAATTCAATGTTCATGCTTATTCCGATGAAAAGGAAGTCACAGTTGCGCTGGCAAAAGGGAAAGTGACATTGGAACAAAATGGAAAGGAAATTGCAATGTCCCCCGGCGAAGTGGCGGTCTTTGACAGGTCCAAAGGCCGTTTAATTAAGCACCAATCCGATATTTATTTGTATACCTCCTGGCGCGAAGGAAAATACATTTTCAGGGATGCTCCGCTGGAAACCGTTTTAAAAACATTGGAAAGGAATTATAATGTGACTATTCATTTGGAGGATGCATCTATGCGCCAGTTTAAATATGATGCAACCATCAACGGGGAACCATTGGAACAAATACTCGAGTTGTTGACCTTTTCTGCACCGCTCAAATACGAATGCAAGCGGCAGCAGCTGAAAGCTGACGGAAGTTATTCAAAAGCTGAAGTAAAATTATGGAAAGACACGACCAAAATACCTAACCCAAAATAAGAATGCCTATGAAGCAAAACAAAAGATGCGGTTCATGCTGCAAACATTCCCGCATCTGATTTTTTGAATAATTAACGTGTAATTAATCAAGACAAATTTATGAAAAAAAACAACATGGCAGGGCCGGTTATGCAATCCGGCATGCATAAGATTTTTAGAGTCATGAAACTAATTGTATTCTTCACATTGGTCTGTGTCATGCACACACTGGCAGGTAAAAGCTACTCACAAACCAGGAGCCTGACGCTGGAGCTTAAAAATGCGACGGTCGAAAATGTCCTTTTGAATATTGAAGAACAAAGCCGGTACGTGTTCCTCTACAACAAGGATCTGATTGATGTAAAAAGGAGGGTGGATGTTCAGATCAAAGACGCCGATATTGAAGCGGTGCTAAATTCAATCTTTGGCGAAACCGGGGTGAGATACCGGATCATCGACAACCAGATCGCGCTTAGCCCCGACTATTCCAAAGTGAAACAGAAAAAGGGTATCAGCGGTAAAATCACTGATTTGTCCGGCGCTCCGTTGCCTGGGGTTACAATAATGATAAAGAGGAGCACGCAGGGTACGATTACCGACGTCAACGGAAATTATTCGATTCCAGAGGTTCCCGATAACGCTACATTGGTGTTCTCGTTTGTGGGAATGAGAACGCAGGAAATCCCGGTTGGTAACCAGACAACGATCGATGTTCAAATGAAAGAGGAGACGGTGGGGCTGGAAGAAGTTGTCGCTGTTGGATACGGCGTTCAAAAGAAATCTGACATTACAGGCGCGATGGTCACAGTGGGTGCCAATGAAATCCAATCCCGGCCGGTAAGCAATGCCATTCAGGCCATGCAAGGGAAGGCTGCCGGTGTTGATGTCACATCGAACGAGCGTCCCGGTACGGTCGGAAGTATTACGGTTCGGGGCGTACGCTCGCTTACTGCATCCAACTCTCCACTTTATGTCGTTGACGGTATTCCTTTGGTAACCGGAGCCATCAAGGCCGGAGGCAATGAAGATAATGACGTGACGCTCGGCGGTATTGACAACCTGAACCCAAACGATATTGAGTCGATCGAGATTTTAAAGGATGCATCGGCTACAGCTATTTACGGTTCCCGTGGTGCAAACGGCGTTGTTCTTATTACCACCAAAAAAGGAAAGGCAGGAAAGTTTACCTTGAATTTCGATTCATCGGTAACTATTGAAAAAATACATGAATATTCGCCCTTGTTTGATGCAGCAGGGTATATCGACTATCGCCGTTGGGCAGTATATAACAGTGGGGCATCGTCTGTCAGAGGCGATCAGCCAATGAAGGAAAACGATGCTTTAATTTTTCCCGGCGACGAAACGGCCTGGGCCAACATACTCAAAGGCTGGGCAGGCGGAACATGGGACGGATCAAAGGTGACGACGACAAATTGGACCGACTTTGTAACCCGCACCGGAGTTACCACGCAAAACACGTTGAGTGCAAGTGGCGGCACAGACAAGATGAAAGCATACGGTTCCTTTGGCTATACGGATAACAAAGGCGTGGTTAAAGGACAAAGTTATAAGCGTTACAGCGCGAATGTCAGTATCGATATTACACCTGTGAAATGGTTTTCATTTGGGGCGAACCTGAACAGCTCTTACAGCATCCAGGAATATGGTCAGTCCAGTTCAGGCAATAATGCCGGGGTTGGCGTCAAGACCGGGCTGTATGAGAGTGCATACAGTAATCTTCCCTATACCCTGCCGTTCGATACCGACGGGAACCGTATCGAATATCCCGGCAGTGATGTGGCCATTAAGACCGTTATCGATGAAGAGAAATATTCTCAGGACCAACGTGCTACTCTGCGTGCCTTTGGCAGCTTTTACGGACAGATTGATTTTGGAGCCTTCCTTCCTGAACTCGAAGGGCTAAAGTTCCGCACCAACTTCGGTCCGGACGTCGAAGACTGGCGGGATGGGATCTATATTGACGGCAAGTCAGTAATCAGAAGCGGTTCCGCTTATGCATCCCTGGAGAAAAGGCAGCGCCTGTCTTATACACTTGACAATCTGTTATACTATGACAGAATCTTTGAAAAACACAGTTTTGGGTTAACTTTATTACAGAGTCAAACAGAATTTAAAACAGAATCCAGCCTGATGTCGGCCGATAATATTCCTTTTGCAAGCCAAAAATGGAATGCACTGGATGCTGTCAGTTCGCTTAAAAGCTGGAGTTCCGGAATCGTCAAGCAGTCATTGCTCTCTTATATGGCACGCCTAAACTACAGTTACAGGAATAAATACTTGTTGACGGCATCCGGACGTTACGATGGTGCCTCTGTATTGGCAGAGGGCAATAAGTGGTCCTTTTTCCCCAGCGCAGCTTTAGGATGGCGTTTAGATCAGGAAGCCTTCATGTCCGATACAGACTGGATTCAACAGTTAAAACTGCGTCTTGGTGTGGGCGTCACCGGCAATGCCGCAATCGATCCTTATTCGACTAAGGGGAAGCTCGATGCTTTGTTCTATCCGTTTGGCAGTACCTCTACTGCCGGTCAGCAGAACGTTTCAATCATGGCAAATCAGGATCTGGGATGGGAGAAGACGACGCAATACAACTTAGGAGTTGACTTTTCCGTGTTGAACTCAAGGATTTTTGGGAGTCTGGATGTCTACAAATCCAGAACCACGGATTTATTACTTCAAAAATCAATCCCGACCGTTACCGGTTTTCAAAGCACCTACGCCAACATTGGAGAGACCAAATCAAAAGGTGTTGATCTGACCTTAAATACGGTGAACATACGAACGCAGGATTTTGAATGGTCAACTACCCTGAACGCTTCTTTCCAGGACAATGAAATTGTTTCTTTGGCAAATGGCAAAGAAGATGATTTGGTGAACGAATGGTTTATTGGACAATCCCAGGATGTAATCTATGATTATGAGGCAGCAGGAATCTGGCAGGAATCGGATGCTTCGGAAATGGCTAAGTTCAATGCCAACGGCAACACTTTTAAGGCGGGCAATGTGAGGCCCGTCGATCAGATTGGTGATTATGTAATTGACGCCAACAACGACCGGATTGTTATCGGCAGTGAAATTCCCAAATATATTGTAGGACTGACAAATACCTTCAGCTACAAGAACCTTGAGCTATCCATTTTCCTGTATGGACGCATAGGATATATCTACAATGCGGGAGGTCAGGATTTGTCCGGAAGGTTTTCGCAAAGAATCGTCGATTATTGGACTGATGTGGACCCCGAATCCGATTATCAACGACCATTTTATACTTCCAGCCGCGGCGATCAATACTATCGGTCATTGGACTATAAAAATGGTTCTTTCTTAAAGATCCGGAATATTTCTTTGGGCTATAATTTATCTGATAAATTTCTTAAAAAGCTGGGCGTCTCTAAATTACGCCTCTATGTTCAGGCACTGAATCCGGGTTTTGTTTTTAATAAAGTACCCTGGATCGACCTTGATTTAAGGTATCATGCGTCAAACCGAGGTTTTGTGACAGGTCTCAGCATGCAATTTTAATTGTTAATCCCCAAAACGACATTTATGAAAAGATATATCGCATTTACATGCATTTCTACACTCCTGGTATTGATTGCATTGAGTGTAACGTCTTGTTTTGAGAACTTTCTGGATGAAAAGTTGGAAACCGAAAGAGACTTGTCATATTTCGATACGGAAGAAGGAATAAAGGAATTAGCCGTGGGAGCTTATTTCCGGGTTTTTGCTTCTCCTTTTTCCACTTTTTCCACAGAATATCATTATGCTACCACCAATTACGGTACGGATGAATTTCATTTGGGTGGTGACGATTCAAACAGCCACTGGAACAATTATGACAGCCGGTTTGGTTCCATTATATCCACGACCAGAGCTAAGGCCGAAGAGCCGTGGGATAACGCTTATATTGGCATTGGGTTGACCAATCAACTCATCGCGTCGGCAACCAACATCGAATCGGCAAACGATGCGATCAAAAGAACAGCCCTGGGCGAAGGCTACTTTCTGCGTGCCTATAGCTACCTGAAACTGGCCCGGCAATATGGTGGGGTTCCGTTAAAACTGACACCAAGTTATACCGTTGAACTGGAGTTTACACGAGCATCGGTGGAAGAAGTACTGGCACAGGTGATTGACGATTTTACCCAGGCATATAATCTGCTGGATAATAATGTGCAGTTTCCGCACAGGATTAGCAAGGATGCTGCCGCTCACTTCCTGGCCAAGGCCTATTTAACACGTGCCAGCGAAATTAATGATGGCTGGAACTCAAGTACAAAGGTCGCAGATTTGGAGAAGGTTGTGAGCTTATCTGACGAAGTCATCGCTAATCATCCGCTTGCCGGCAATTATCAGGAGCTTTGGAATTACACGGAGCCCGACGGGGCCAATGAGTTTTTGCCGGAATTGATTTTATCGGCATCCTTCAGCCGCGACGCTGCACTTGAAACAAGCAACAACAGTCACCTCTTTTTTGCAGCCCGTTACGATGACCTGGCAACCATGAAACGCGACCTGACCGGAATGCGCCCATACAGCCGTATGGCGCCTACCTGTTTTACCTACGAGGTGTTCGATCATATCAATGATTCGCGTTTCTGGAAAGTATTCCGGACAAAACACAGGGTAAACAAAGGAGGCAGTTTTGGGGGCGTTACCTACACGCAGGGAGTCGATCTGGGTATTCTTTATATCATTAACCCGGCTACAGATAACCGTTTTGCGAAAACAATCAACAACAATAACCCTTCTATTTTGTACGCGAAGACCGGCAAAACGATTCCTCACGTTTATGTGGCCCATGCTGCAGATGGTGTTGGGTTGGAGGCCAATCCAAGATTTCCTTCGTTGTCAAAACATTTTGACTCGGGCAGGACAGCCATCAATGATAACAGGGGAATGCGTGACGAGATACTGGCCCGTTCGGCTGAGACCTATTTAATGGCTGCAGAGGCAAAAATCCGCCAGGGAAAGTACCCGGAAGCTTTGACGTATATCAATACAGTCCGCCAGCGGGCCGGCTATAAAAATGGTGAAGACCGTTCGTATTATCTGGATGGTGCCGAGTCTTATCGTACTTCTGAGTACGTTCAGCCCGAGAGTGACAATTCTTATGTGAATGAGAACTCCTATTATGAGTCAAACAACATTTCGGTAACTACAGCCGCTACTGATCTGACTATTACTGGTATTTCAAACCTTCCGGCCGAAGATGAAGCTGTAATTGAAAAACTGGGATATTCAGATGATTATGACCGGATGCTCTGTCTTGTTTTGAATGAACGTACCCGGGAACTGTGTGGTGAATGGCTCCGTTGGGAAGATCTGAGCCGAACCAAAACACTAATTCCAAGGGTAAGGGCTTACAACAAAGAAGCCCGGGCCAATATCAAGGATTATCACGTTCTGCGACCAATTCCCCAAACATTCCTTGATGGAGTTTATAAAGATGGTGTTCCCTTGACTGCTGATGAAAAAGCAGCCATGCAGAATCCCGGATACTGAGTGTCGCGAACAACGCAAGTTGAGCTGTGTCTGAGATGGGAGATGGCCTCCAGGAACCGGCGCACCGACGCTGGTTCCATTTTTTATTTGTTTGTTTCCCGTTTTTGTTGGTAATAGTCAAATGATGTGGGGTTGTTGAAACGAAATTTTATCTTGTTATAACAAAGTTGGCTCTTTTATTTTCGGTTACATATATTTAATAATAACAATTAAAGTTGAAAAATATGAAAAAGGCGACTGGATTGTTGGTGGTGATCATGGCCGTAGTTTCTCTGCTTTCGTGGGGCCAAGATACCATATCGGCTCCTGAATTAAGGTTCAATGAAAATGGGAAATTTAAAATAGTTCAGTTTACCGATATTCATTTTCAATACGATTCGTACCGCTCCGACAGTGCCCTGATATTGATGAGAACAGTGTTAAAAAGAGAAAAGCCTGATTTAGTGGTACTGACAGGAGATATCGTATGCTCAAAAAATACCGTTAAGGCTTGGTTAAAGTTATCACAGATATTAATTGATGCGAAAGTTCCTTGGGCAGTCATGTTGGGGAATCATGATGCAGAAAAAAAATATGATACCGATAAAGTTGAGATCATGAAGACCATTGTTGGGCTGCCGTATAATCTGACGGAAAGAGGGCCTGAAGATATTTCAGGGGAAGGCAATTATATTCTGGAAGTGAAGTCCTCATCATCAAATAAAACAGAGGCTTTGTTTTATTTCCTCGATTCGCACATGGGTTTTCATCCGGAAGGAGATTTGGGCAGTTACGAATGGATCGCATTCGACCAGATTGCCTGGTACCGTGAACAAAGCAGCGCTTTTACAAAAAAGAACGGGGGAAATCCGTATCCTGCCCTTGCATTCTTCCATATCCCCTTGCCCGAATACAAAGAAGTTATCGGGAAAAGCACAACAGTAGGAATTCAGCACGAAACAGTTTGCTCGCCCGATTTAAATTCGGGTATGTACGCAGCCATGCTTGAATGTAAAGATGTTATGGGCACTTTCGTGGGACACGATCACAATAATAACTACATCGGATGTTTGCGCAATATATGCCTTGCTTACGGGAATGTAACCGGAAGGCAGTGCTACGGTGATATTGGCCGTGGGGCAAGGGTTATTGAATTGTATGAAGGAGAACGAAAATTTGATACCTGGGTATTAAAGTTATATGATTGTGACAGGGATAAAGATATCTGGAGTCCAACCCATGATTACGAAAAGAAGTTTTTTGTCACTTATCCTGATTCTTTTATAGAGAAATAATTTAGTTGCGGCCATAAATATGTAACCTTAAACACGTTGTAATAATTTATTACCCTATGCCGGAACTTCAAAATATCAGCAAATCTTTTGGTCAGAATCATGTCTTGAGTGGCATCAATATGACTTTTGAGCAAGGGCAAACCGATACGCTTGTCGGGGGAAACGGCCAATGCAATCCTGCCTCAGCGGATATTCAGGGGAAAGTACAGGCAGCAAAAACTGTTAACCATTGGCTGTGGCCTTGCGAACAATGCCAACTTGTTGTTGCTTGACGAACCTGTTGCCGGAATTGACAGGGAAAACTACGAAAAGATTTATGGATTGATCCTTCGGTTAAAGGAAGAAGCTAAACCGTTATTCAGGAATATTTAAATTGAATCCATCGGAGCAGGGAAGGGGTTTTGCGCTTTCGTTTCTGATGGCTGAGGCAGGTCCAGGATTACGACAGATTATACAGAAATAATGTGTAAAAATGCTTGAAGTTAAAAACATATCGTCCGGGTATGGTAACAAACAGGTGCTTTATGATGTTTCTTTAACCGTGCTGCGGACGCAATTGGAAATGTACGGTAGAATTGCCGTCGCTGATGGATTATTTCCAGGAGAATTTCGGGAAGAGCAAAGGATTCGTGCTGAGCGACCTGTTAATTCACCTTGGAGGCGACCGTTGGGCGCTCAATGCCACCTACCTGTTTAAAGCCTTCCTGCCGGTACTGGAAGAGATGAACGAAAAGAAGGAAAGCAAAAGCCCTACGCAAACCATCTCGGAAGAAATCGGCCGCCTGCTCAGCGACCCCGGCACGAGGAGCCCTGAGGCAAAAGAAAGCATCCTGGCAACCATCAACGAAGAGCTTCAGAATGAACCGCCCGTTGCTGTAAATCCGCAACGCAAACCCCGCACCCGCGCAGGCAAAGGACTGTTAAGGTCGATCGGACGATTCTTCAGGCACGTGGGCGAGCTCATTGGCAAAGGCATTAAGCGGGGAATCCGGATCCTGAAAAAGCTGTTCCGCTGGTTTAAGAACACTGCCCGGGTCATCTGGCGCGAACTGAAAGAAATCTACTCAGTGATGCGCCAGGCCCTCACCCAGGCCTTTGCCGGTGCCATCATTTCCATCGCCCTTAAAGTTATCACCGGCCCCTGTGGCTGGATCAGGCTGGGAATGGAAGTAATCAGGAGATGCAAGCGTGCCGGAAGGTAAGAGCAACGCCCCTTTACGGTTCCGGGAAGCGATCAATAACTTTGTTGAAAATTTGAATAGAACAGACACAGATAAAACTTCTTTTTCAGTAAACGCAATTACAATGTCAATGATTTGATGTGTACCAAATCCGGAAATATTTATTTCCTTTTATTCAAAGAAATGTCCCGTTTTTTACGTAATAAACGGGACAAATATCTTGCCTTTAAAGGAAAATGAATGAATGAAAGTGTTTGAGAAACAGCTAATACAAAAGACAGGTTCCCCGTAGATTACATTTTCACCAGTAATAATTTTGACATAGAGGAGGGGAGTAAAGCCGCTGTCGTAAAGGCATTAAACAGGATGGCTACCGCAGGTAAAATAAGCAAGCTTTCCAAAGGACGATTTTATAAATGTCGGGAGCTGAAAAAAGACATTTACTCATTAATCAGCTTGCATAGTTAACTGCATCTGCAAAATGTATTTTTTCTGTTTATCTTTGTTTTGGATGAACATTTGTAAATAAAATTCAATACTTTTGCTGTTGTAAAGCCTGTATCGGCCTCATTAAACAAACCCTAAAAGCAACAGATCTAAACAGCATGCGTCAAAAAGAAGATTATTTGTTCAAAGCAATTTTGGAGGAGATTTTTGATGATTTTCTTAAATTCCTGCAACCTGATGCCGAAGACATTTTTGATTTCAGCAAAGGCATCGTTTTCATGGACAAAGAACTTCAGCAACTATTTCCACCAGAAAATGAAGAATATTCACCCAAGGTAGTGGATAAACTGGCCAAAGTTTTTACCCGAGACGGGAAAGAGGAATGGATACTAATCCACGTAGAGGTCCAAAACCGGTACCATGAAGATTTCGGCAGGCGGATGCTCACGTATTACTATCGAATTTTGGATAAGTATAATAAACCCATTGCGGCTTATGCGATCCTGACCGAAGGCAATGGCACTGCTCGTCCCGACACCTTTAAACTGGAATATCTGGGAACGAGCCTTATTTATCGTTTCAACAGCTATAAGATCGCCTTGCAAAACGACCAGGAACTGCTTGCCAGCAACAATCCGTTTGCAGTGGTTGTGCTTGCGGTGAAAGCAGCCCTGGCAGGAAAAGAGATCAAAGACAGCAAACAACGGGACGAATTATTGTTGAAACTCAAGCTTCAGTTGACTCATGAACTGTTGTCCAAACAGATACCCAAGGAGAAAATAAGGGTGTTAATGAACTTTTTGCGTTACTATGTACGTTTTGAAAATAAAGAGACAAATGTTACCTTTGATTGTGAAATTGAAAAACTGACAGGAAGGAGTAATACCATGGGCATCGAAGAATTATTACTGGAAAAGGCAAGGCACGACGGGCTTCAGAAAGGGCTTCAAAAAGGAAGGATTGAAAAAGATAAACAAACAGTCCGGAATCTCATACTCAAACTCGATTTGTCTGATGAACAAATTGCAGATGTAGCTGAGGTATCGACCGATTTCGTAAAAAAAGTCCGGGCTTCATTGAAGAAAAAGAAATAAGTGTGCCGCTAATTCACATAATACTCTCTATATAGGGAGTATCCTACGTATTGTCTTCCACTCATCAACCAATCGTTTTCCAATGATCTTCCAATTTTATTGGGATATGCTGAGAGGTTGGCTGGCTTAAAATAAGATTATGGAGCCAATGCATCTCCGAATTAACTGAAGAATTGTGTTTAAATAGCTTTAGCACAATTTCTTTCATTCCAATATGTAATTCCATTTGTTCCGGCATCCTTAGCCGCGTGCGACGATAAACTGAGTATCTGTACGCAATATGTAACTGCAGCAACCATGCTCAAAGAACCCGTTCCTACACTTACGATTATGTGTTGAATGTTTTGGCTTAAGCCGGAATAATTGATGCCTGACATCGAAAGGCATTTCCTATTGAGATAATGAACTGATCGAATAAAGGCTTTCGAATGGCTTCCTGTTAGAATAGCGAGATCTCATTGTCATTTTTGTATAACCCAACCCAAGGATCAGCGATAGAGCACCGGAAGATCATAGGAGGATGATATTCAAAATTGGTGATCGGGGCACAGCTTGCGTTTATTCATCCTCTTCCGGAATTATCACCAAAATGCGAAGAAAAAATTTATTTATTTACCGATTACACTTTACACTGATTCTGGCTGGCCAGTGGAGGAACAGGTTCACTTGAAAAAGGCAAAATAGAATTAATATTGATCTGTTCCGGAAGCTGAAAAGCAGGAACCCGCAGGTTCGTGAGCTATGGGATCTCTCAAAAGGATTCCGGAAACTGTTTGAAAAAAAATTTGTCACTAAGTTCGGGGAATGGATTGATCGGGTCATCGGTTCGTCTTTTAAACGACTAAAAAGTTTTGTAAAAGGACTGATCACGGATGTGGAAGCTGTTAAAGCCGCGATTATCTATGATGACAATAATGGTTTAACAGAAGGAAATGTCAACCGACTAAAGAACATCAAACGGCAGATGTACGGCAGAGCAGGCTTTGAACTGTTACGCAAAAAAGTGGTGCTTTCAAATACCGGTTAGATCTTTCACCAAAAGTGATGAAGAACCACTTGTAGTTACCGATAACATTAACCTGTCAAAGTCCTTAATCGCACGTAAAATTGAAAATATTAAAACCGAAATGTTGCATGTAATCCCTGGATGTTTCATAAAATCCATTTTAGATGTGCATAATTCAGTTTAATCGCATATTTTTGAATTCAAATGGCAGCAGCAGATCAAATAAAAATCCTGATAAAGTCCTTTACCGAAGGGGATGATGCCCGTTTCTACCCAACAATTATGCAGATAGCCGCCGCCGAAGCGAGAATGGGGCATATCGCCCTTGCCGAAGAACTGAAAAAGCTGATTGAAACAGCAAAAGGGGGAAGAAAGACCACCTTCCTCTGGGGTTTTGTAATTTCGTGTATTGACCAATTCCTCCCGGGAAAAACTTAATTTTACTTGTTGTATAAACGACAGACATTGAAAGAGAGCAACAAGTAAAGAATATGGATTTTAAAGCGTTGCAAAAGAAATACCAGCAGTTGCTCATTGAGAACAACAGTCTCAAAGAAGAGATAAAAAGGCTGAAGATTCAGTCTGGCCTGATTGCAGGCCGGGAAGAGTCACACGAGTCGAGTGACGCAGTTTCCGTTCAAGCACCGGAGCCGGAACTATTTGGTAAGCAAATAGAAACTGAACCCTCCACATCTGCTGAAGCTATAAATAAAAGATCTGACCCGGACGAAAAGGTCAGGCTCTTCATGTCATTGTTTAGGGGGCGGGACGATGTCTATGCAAAAAGGTGGGAGAATAAAGCCAAGCAGACGGCTGGGTATGCGCCTGCCTGTGGCAACGAATGGAAACCAGGCGTTTGTCACAAGCCAAAAATAAAATGCTCGGTATGCAAACATCAGGATTTTCTTCCTTTGAATGAAACAGCAGTTAATGCGCATCTGCGTGGTCATCAAAATCTTGTTGCCGGCATTTATCCGTTGCTCCCAAACGAAACCTGCTGGTTTCTGGCAATTGATTTTGACGATGAAGGATGGCAAAACGACGTAACGACGCTCAGAGAAGTATGCTCGTTTTTTGAAATTCCTGTTGCAATTGAAAGGTCACGATCAGGAAACGGGGCTCATGCCTGGTTTTTCTTTGAATACCCCGTACCGGCTTCTTTGGCCAGGAAATTTGGAAGTGCCTTACTTACCTACGCCATGAACAAGCGGCACGAGATTACCTTTAAATCCTATGATCGTTTTTTCCCAAATCAGGATACTATGCCCAAAGGAGGTTTTGGTAATTTAATAGCTCTGCCCCTGCAGAAAACCGCAAGAAATAATAACAACAGCACCTTCATCAATGAGCATTTTCAACCAATAGCAGATCAGTGGGTCTTTCTGGCATCTCTCCAAAGGCTTTCCGAAGGTAATCTGGAAGGAATGATATCAAAGCTATGCCAGGGGAGTGAGCTTGGGACATTGAAAACAGACGATGAGGAAGCGCCCAAACCATGGGAAAGTATTAAAAAGAAGGAGGTTGGCAAGAATGATTTCCCCAGTAAAATTGAAATTGTAAAAGCCAATATGTTGTTTATTCCCAAAGCCGGGTTTTCCTCAAAAGCATTGAATCATCTGAAACGGCTGGCTGCTTTCAAAAATCCTGAATTCTACAAGGCCAGGGCATGCGCCTGCCTACCTTTGATAAACCAAGAATTATATCTTGTTCAGATGAAACAGCCGAATACCTGTGCTTGCCGCGGGGGTGTGAAACGGATATCAAAATGCTGTTCGGGGAAATGAAAATGAAAGTATGGTGGACCGACAAAACGAATCATGGCAGAAAGATCGACGTTGCGTTTAACGGGAGCCTGCGGGATGAACAACCGCTGGCTGTCGGGAAATTGTTGGAATACGATGATGGCATACTGTGCGGAACAACGGCTTTCGGGAAAACAGTTGCAGCAATAAAATTGATCGCCGAAAGAAAGGTCAACACGCTGATTTTGGTTGATAAGGTCAGTCTGGTATCCCAATGGAGAGAAAAGCTTTCAGCCTTTCTTACAATCAATGAGCCAATCCCAATTAATTACGGAACCGGAAAAAAAGGAAGAAATAAAAGCATTATCGGACAGATGGGAGCAGGAAAGCAAGCATTGAACGGCATCATTGATATTGCGGTCATGCAATCCCTGAACAGGCTAGGAGAGGTAAAGGATTGTGTGAAAGATTACGGCATGGTAATCGTTGACGAGTGCCATCATGTTTCTGCGTTCAGTTTTGAAATGATCTTGAAAAATGTGGGCGCCAAATATGTTTACGGGTTAACAGCTACTCCGGTCAGAAAGGATGGACATCATCCAATTATTTTTATGCAGTGTGGCCCGGTTCGTTATCGGGACGACGCAAAAAGGCAAGCGGAGAAAAGGCCTTTCGACCATTTTATCATACCCCGGTTCACGTCTTTCAATGCACCGTTGGATAAAGAAGAGAAAGATACTCCGATTCATGAGTTGTACGCGGGGATTATCGAAAATGAGATGAGGAATCGGTTAATTGTTGATGATGTGGTACAATGTCATAAAGATGGAAGGAATTGCCTCGTTCTGACAGAAAGGACTAACCATGTTGACTTACTTGCCGGCGAACTCTGCAAAAGGATTCCCGATGTAATTTCACTCACGGGCGGGATGGGGATCAAGGAAACCAGGGAGACCATGACCCGGATTTCAGAAGTCACAGATGAGCGGCCGCTAACGTTGGTCGCAACGGGTCGTTATATTGGTGAAGGCTTTGATGAACCAAGGCTTGACACGCTGTTTCTGGCTATGCCCATATCGTGGAAAGGAACTTTGCAGCAATATGCAGGAAGGCTTCACCGGCTGTTTGAAAAGAAAAAGGAGGTCCTGATTTATGACTATGTGGACGTTCGGGTACGGATGCTTGAAAGAATGTACAATAAACGGCTTGCAGGTTACGCATCTATTGGCTATAAGGCAAAGGGAGAAAACATCGCGGAGGCATCCCCGGATATCATTTTTGATAAGACCAATTTCTTACCGGTATATTGTAATGATATCGTCAATGCGTCCAGGGAGATACTGATTGTAAGCCCGTTCGTTACCAAACGACGTACTTTACAGATGATGCAAAATTTTGGGATTGCTCTTGGAAACGGCGTAAAAGTGGTTGTAGTGACCAGACCATCTGAAGATTTCAACGACAGGGATTTAACTTCCTGGCAAACGACAGTTGAATTGGTAAGAAGCTCCGGGATAGTTGTCATCTTCCGATCAAATATCCATCAGAAGTTTGCTGTTGTTGATCAAAAGATTGTATGGTACGGGAGCATCAACCTGTTGAGTTTTGGCAGCGCGGAAGAAAGCATCATGCGACTCGAAAGCTCAAATATCGCTAATGAATTAATCAGGAGCATGAAGAAGGAGACTGATAAATAACAAAACAGGAATAACCGAAGAATATGAAGTGATAGGTAGACCAGTTGCCTGGTTTCCTGATTGCAATTCCATATTATTTATTTTGCAGAAAGAGTCTTTTATTCTGAATCTGAATGACAGAAAAATTAAACCTGTAATCGAGGATAAGGCTGGGAATTGAAGAAGGACTTAGTATCCCTTTTTTGTCGACCAGGTTCGGATAAGATTTGATCTGGGTATGACCTATCATAACCAGGCTTCGCCATGCCTGGTGAAATATTCTTTCCGGTTATTCCGCAATAGCTCGTCAAGTTTTGAGCACTGGAAATTCCACATCCATTTTCCATTCCAATCGGTTAATTTTATTTGCAGTAAAATTCCTAATTGCATCAATCATGGATTCAAATGATGGAGAATCACCATAAATCATTTGTTCCTGCATCGTTCTGTAATCAGCCTTCCATTCGTCAATGAATTTCATAATGAGAACGGGATCAATAGTTTGAGGCTGGTGCAAATTATAATCGATACCTCCTATTCTTGTATGTTTGTATCGGTGTTTGACAATGGTTTCATAAAGCTCTCTATCTTCTATTGCCTTTAAAGCAAATCCACTTTGAATCAGACGATACACATCGTATAAATGACGACTTAACCGATCAACTCTTATTTTATCGTGTGGACGGTGGAATTCTTCATGTAAAAGAAATATCTTTTCCAGAAAAGTTCGTTCCGGAATAGCAGCCGGAATACTAACCGGGGCTCCGGCAAATGACGATTCAAAATAGTGCTCATCCAAGAATGAATGAAAGGATTGAACCGCGTTTGGTTCTTTTAATGAGCTGCAACTAATTTCCAGTAAAATTCTCGGTTGAACATATCCTGGATAATCGACAACATTCGGATAGTATATTTGTATTTGAGCAGGATCGGCATCGCTTGCTTCGGGTTTGATCTAATTTAGCATTATATATGTCTTTAAAAATAAGATATTTACCGACCTCCATCTCAAAAATTGCAGATAATATCTGCACTACCCACCAGTCTTTTTCCACAGCATAAGGTGCTATGCCTGTATCTTCTGCAACTTGAGTATAGGCTCTTATTTTTGTTTCCCCCGGAATATCATACCATTCGTTACTCATTTGTTATTATTTCCATTGATTCGATCACAAGGCCTGTCGCATAATTATTCTTATCCATTCTGGGGCCAGACGAATATCATGCTCTAAACGATATTTATCTTCATTCTTTAAATGTTCCAGTATCATCCGCTTTTCGTTCTCCGTTATATTATCTTTACCAATTTCTTTCAAGGCTTGTATGGCTAAGCCACTTATATCTCCGATGGAGGTCAGATTTTTAGGACTCGCTTTTTTGAATATAATCTTGCGTTTCCCTATATTAATCCTTCGTGCAGCGCCATCGGTTAAATATACTACGTTCATCGGAACTTGCGTTGATAATCCCAAAGCGTTTAAAGCCAGCGCACCCGTTGGAACAATACGCGCTTTGTCCCTTTTGGCAATAGCTTTTGCAATGGCTTCAGCACCCGGTTTTACAGGGCCTAAAATTGGATCTTTCTCGAACCGGACATAAATACCACGTGCTACCCGCGAAATTTCTCCTTTATTAACAAGACGTTCCAGAGCTTTCGCAATAGCTTTTGAATTTCCAAAATTCAAAAAGTCTTCTACAAAAAACAGCGACCCCCTCTTCGCTTTTTTAATCTTTTTTAATATTTGTATTTCAGAGCTTTCAGTCATTTAATTTTATATTATTTGTCGCAAATTTAGTAAATATTTGCGACAGAAGCCAATTTATTTCTGCTTCTATATGTCAATGGGCCTGCTGACCGGAATTCATGCCCGTGGTGCGGTTACCGGCGAGATCAAAGAGAAACTGGAAAGCCTCAGTATGCCGGCCGGCGATCCTGAACACCAACTGTTCGAGGAAGTGAAGGCATCGGTAGGTCAGTGCTTTGAGGAAACGGTTATCACTTACGGGCTCATCAACTACCTTTGTGCATTTATCCGGGACATTGAGGAATCCGCGCGGATGGAAGTGAAGAAAACCATTCTTGATATGCTCCAACAGGCCAGTTCGCCCATGTTAAATAAAGGGGGTCATGACCCTGTGTGACTGATCTTGCTTTTGCCGGTGCCATCTTCTCCATCGCCCTTAAAGTTATGACCGGCCCTTGTGGGTGGATCAGGCTGGGAATGGAAGTAATCAGGAGATTGGCCTGACAAAACAATCCGGGCTTCATATCTTTTTATCCTCCCTGGTTTCTTCTTCATTTTTTAATTTTTTGTACTTTTCGAATCCTTGCGTAATGAAAAAAACAACAAAAGAAATCACTCCCGCAAAGATCAATCCACTGATCACTGCAAAATTTCTTCCGGTATCGTTTATTAATCTTTGAAAAGCGGCTTGCTGGTATGGATTGATCTCGTTATTCTCAAAAATACCATTCATATTCAGGTCGTGCTTATTGAGATCCCATTGGCAATAAATATCTGTATAAATTGCAGTACCGAGAACTATTAGATAAATCGTCAGAAATATCGTAACAGCAAACCAAAATTTTTTTCTTTTCGATTTTAAAAGCATGGGTTTCCAGCCAATTGCTATCAGT
>Ga0074195_1001485_pt1 | contig 32813 bp, 29 predicted proteins | sample EPASupsiteHSE623_FD_64525 | JGI IMG/M metagenome (GOLD analysis project Ga0074195, IMG submission 64525) | Bioremediated contaminated groundwater from EPA Superfund site, New Mexico - Sample HSE6-23 | ecosystem: Environmental > Aquatic > Deep subsurface > Groundwater > Contaminated ... | reverse complement strand
AGGGGCAGGACAGCTAGGGACTCAAAACCCAATACATGAATCTGATCCTGCCAGTCCTTATTGGATGGGCCTTGCTGAGGATTGTTGAAGATGATCGGGGCACAATTTCCAAGCGCCCTATCGGCCAGGCTTCCGCCTTCCAGATTATTGTCCCAGCATAGCGATATAAACCTGGCATAGCGACTGTCAGCGGGACATTGGCCCAGCAGTTCGACTCCACCGTCCTTTCCCGCTTTTCCGATCCAGGCGAACGCGACGCCTAAACGATCAACGCAGACTTGGACGACATTGTCCGCGCGTGCCTTGATATCGGTTTTTTCAGCGAGCATCTGCGCCGTATCGAAAAGCGAGGAAAGCGAATGCATCTGCTCGGTAACCCTTTCGCCGGCTTCAATCGCTTTGTCTCTGGCGACATTGAGCATGGCCAGCTTTCTCTTTAGAAGCATAAACAGCAGAAAAGACGTCAGGGAGACATAAGCCCAACCTTTAAACATCGCGATGTTTTTCATGGTCTCTTGGTTCTTCGCGAATACGAGCAAGAGTTCATCGGAAAGCAGAATCCAAATCGAACCCACCAAGGCGTAAATGCCTGAGATGCGAAGCGCATCTTTCAGATGTTCTTTCATCGTTTTTCTCCAAGCATGATGCGAAAGCCTTCGTGTACCGCTGAATTCAACTATAGGATAGGTTCATGCCTCAAACCAGAGTCTAGGCATCGAAGCTTGCGGATAAAGGCCGAGGTGTCGCGAAATTCCATCTTTCCGATACTGTGCCCCAAATTGACAACGAAGGTTTTCATACATATAGTTAATATTCAGTAAGCACTTAGTAGCTATCGACTGGAGCCGTGATGGATTCGATCCGAGACCGATATTTGCCTCTTCTGACTCGCATGATGACTAAAATAAGCGAGCAGAAGCAGGTTTCCGATAAAGATGTGTACCAGGAAGGCAGTACTGAACTGCTCCCCTTCATAGACCAGATTCTCGAAGATCATCTTCTCCCCGGTTCAGGCATCGAAGGTTTCGCGAACCTCGAGCTGCTCTTTGAAAGAGCCAAGAAAGGCGAATCCTGTCTTCTTCTTCTGGAGCATTACTCCAATTTCGACTTGCCCGCCTTTCACTTTCTTCTTCGAAAATCGGGAGAGCTCGGCCAATCCATGGCGACAGCCCTCGTTTCGATAGCGGGCATAAAGCTCAGCGAATCCAATCCGGTCGTGAACGCCTTCGCGCAGGCCTATACCCGCATTGTCATCTACCCCAGCCGTTCCATAGAGATCCTCAAGAATCATTTCAAGGATCCCAACAAACTGTATCGGGAAATCATGCGGAGCGTATCGATAAACCGCGCGGCGGTAAAAGCCCTCAACGTGGAAAAAGTTCAAGGCAAACTCGTGCTCGTATTCCCCGCGGGCACCAGGTATCGCCCATGGGACCAGAGTTCGAAGCGCGGCGTGAGGGAAATCGCCTCGTACATCAAGGGATTCGAGAATTTTTGCCTCATCGCGGTCAACGGGAATATTCTAAGGATAAACCCATCAGGCGAAATGGAAGACGACATGCTTCATACCGACAAGGTCGTCTATACGGTCGGAGCCGTCCAGAAAAGCGAAGATCTCATGGCCCATGTAAAGAATGAGCACCATTTCAGGGATGACAAGAAACAGGAACTAGTGGATCACCTTATGGAAGATCTTGAAATCATGCATGTGACCACCGAGAAAAAACGCCTCAAGTAACTAAAGTCAGGCCAGCCTATCGACGCCTGAACAGTCGTTTAGCCGGGTTGATGCCGAAACGAGCCAGAAAATAGAACCAAGCCCACAGAAATCCCGCGAGATGAGTGAGGTGGGCCACTGAGCTCCTGAAGCTGAAAAGCTGGGACGCCACTTCTATGCCGGCGTAGCCGATGACCATTATGGGCGCCCGTATCGGGATGAGTCCGTAGAGATAAATCTGCGCTTCCGGGTTGACTATCGCGAACGCGAGGAGCACGGCGAACAGGGCGCCTGAAGCGCCCAGAAGGCTCGTGTACCAAGCCCCCGTCACGACATAGATGCCGAAAGAAGCCAGCCCCGCCAGCGTGCCGGTCAAAAAATAGAAGAGCAGGAATTCCTTGCTGCCCATGCTTCGTTCCACCTGCGTCCCGAAGAAAAAAAGTCCGAGCATGTTGACGAAAAGATGAGTGAGATCGGCATGGGCGAACATATAGCTTACAGGCTGCCATAGATAGCCTGAAAGGACGGCGATCGGATTCAGCGCCATATACGCCTTGAGCGTGGGATATATATAGCTCGCCGCGAAAAACAGGATGTTGGCCGCGATGATGTAAAGCGTCGCGTTGAAATATGAGTAGCGGAAGGGTTTTCTGACGATTGAGGCAACTGACATCATTCTAGGATAAGCATTTTTGATTCCAGGGAAAAGGCCCTCAGCTCTTTTCCATATGAGCGAGCAGATCCCTAAGCGTAAAAGGCTTGGCGAGGAGCGCATCCATTCCCGAAAGCCGGCAGCGCTCGAGTTCCTTGTCCCCGATTCTCGCGCTCATTCCGACTATCCTGGCTTTCATGCCCGGATGCTTCTCGCGCAGGGCTAAGCTCGTCTTGTAGCCATCCATGCCCGGCATGAAGCAGTCCATGAAAATGATGTCATAGGCCCTAGCGGCGCAAAGCGGAAGGGCATCTTCGCCCGAAGCCGCGAAATCCGCCGCGTATCCGCGAAGGGAAAGCATCCTTCCCATGATGTCGCGATTCGCTTCGCTGTCGTCCACGACGAGGATGGCCATTTCCTTTCTGACCGGCTCCTCCTCCAATGAAAAAAGAAATTCCTGGCGGCGCTGCTCCGGAGCCTTTTCCTTTTTCGGCGCTCTTTGAATAGTCGGCATCTCAAGCCGCGGCTTTTTTTCCGGCAGCCTTTCGTCCATCTTGGCTTGGAACAAGGATGGCTCTTCCGTGATGAGGACGTCGGGCATATAGAGTTGACCTTTTACGTCGGGCCCCAGGAACTTCACTTCCTGACCGTTTCTCCTCGGGATAGTGATGGTCGTAGTCGTCTTAACCGCGGGGCTCGCCCGCGGGGCTGTTTTTTCTGGAGGGCTCGCTCGCCAGGTTGTATTTTCCGGGATATTTCGCGGACCCGACATCGCGGAGGGGGCGACCGCCCCAGCCGTCGCATCCTCGGCCATCGCATCCCTGGCCGCCCCTTCCCTGGCTTCCATTTCCCTAGCTTCGCGCGCCGCGACTTCAAAAGCGGGGAGGCGTTCCTCCCGGCGCGCGCTTAACGACTTCAGATAGAATATTATGAAAAGCAGGGCGGCTCCCGTCAATCCGGCGAGAAGCATGACATAGAGGAAAGGGTCGGCCGCGGTCCAGCCGGCCAAGGGCATTACATGAATTCGCCAGTTCGCTCCAGGCAGGGCAATCGCGCTGGATATGCCGCCGCTAAAGGCGTTCTTCCTTCCCGCCAGAAACTGTCCGGCCTGTCTCAGGTTATCATTCGCTTCCGAAGAAGCGAGCGGAATCGCCCCTCCACTCTCGCCAGAAAAAGCGAAAGCAAAACCGGGATAATGCTTTTCCATCTCGAGCGATTCAATCATCGCGCCGAAATCCACCGTAACGCTCGTAAAACCCCAGAGTTTTCCGATGGAAAAAATCGGATAGCGAAGGAAAAACACAATGCCGCCTTCCACGGATTCAAAAGGTCCGGACACGACAGGAGCCTTGAGCTCAACCGAACGCGTAAGCGCATCCCTCCTGTCAGGGTTGGAGAGAAGGTCATGGCCGATGAGGGACTCATTGCCCGGTTCCGGAAAGTGGTATTTTACCACCGCCGAGGGGGCTATGCTGACGCCGCTGATATAAGTATGAGAATTAAGGATCGAGGAGGAAATCGCTTCCAGCTCGATCTTCCCCATCGAAGCTTTCTCTTCCAGCCCTTCTTTCAGGACGGCTCCATCTTCCAGAAGCCGGTTGATCAGGGCGGTAATTTCCTCTGACGAGTGAAAGGCCACGGCGTCGCAGAGAACCCTTTCCTTCTTGCCAATATTGCCGGAAAAGGCCAGGAAAGAGACTATCACGATGGCTGTGAATAAAAGCGGCAGGGGTAAAGCTTTCCGCGCAGTCCAGCCTATTCCGCCACCTTCTACCTTATGCCCGCTCACGCTATATTGCCTCACTAACGAGTCTATACTTTAGAATGAAGATTCCCCGGCGTCAATAAACAGGTTCAGGCGCATAACGTAAAAAAAGCCATCGGAGCTTCCGCGCCGATGGCCGATGTCGATTGAGGCGCCGATCGGAATTGAACCGATGCATAAAGGTTTTGCAGACCTCCCCCTTACCACTTGGGTACGGCGCCGATGCGGGTGAAAATATAACCTATCCACCCCATTTATGTAAAGTGCCGCCTGTTAATGGAAGTGCCGGAAAAGAAGCCTCGGCTTCGCTTCCCGGCACTCTTTTTCAGGCAAAGAAGCAAACTCAGGCCTGATTTTCGGCCGCGGCGTTCGAGGACGGAGCGGCCTTTTCAGCCTTCTTTCCTCTGCCCTTTTTGAGGGATCGCCTATTCCACCAGTCGATAAAACCGCTGGCGATAAAGATCGTCGAATAGGTTCCCGAAATCATGCCCACGAAGAGCGCGAGGGCAAAATCCTTCATGCTACCGGTCGTGAAAAAGAACAGGGCCAGAACGGTGAGCATGGTGGTCGACGTGGTGATGATCGTCCTTCCAAGCGTTACCGTAAGCGCCGAATCGATGACATCCACGAATTTGTCATTTGGCCTTAGTTTTCTTTCCTCACGCACGCGGTCGAATTGAACGATCGTGTCGTTGATGGAGTATCCAAGGATGGTGAGAATGGCCGCTATCGTCGTCGAGTTGAATTCCATACGCGTCCAGACTATGAATCCCACCATGATGAGCGCGTCGTGAGCGATGGCCAGAACGGCGCCCAGGGCGAAATCGATTTTAAAGCGAATGGTGGAGTACACGAGAATGAGGGCTAGCGTCGCGATGACGAGGAAAAGGGATGTTTTGGAAAGGTTTTCGGAAAACCTGGCGCCGACGAAATCCGTCTTGAGCTCTACGACCCTGTTCTCGCCGAATTTCGCTTCGAGGCCGGTAAGGATTGCGTTGCGTGCCGAAGCGGTAAAATTGGGATCGGTGCCGTTGTCCTGAACGCGGATCAGATAGCGCTGGTTGGACGCGGGCTTCACGGTCTGTACGGAGATTTCGCCGAAACCGGTGATTGAGCTTCGCACATCGTCTATCGAAGCGAAAAGCTCGGAATCGCTGGAGGGGGCCCTATGAAGCGTCATGGGCTTCTGGCTTATGAGCGTATTGCCCTGATAGGTGGGGACAAGCAGCGCGGATGCCGCGTTTTCCTGGCCAGGCTCGAGAACGATCGCCACGGAAGGCTCCGCCGCCAAGGCTTGGGCTATTTCAGCGAGGGTCGGATAGGTCTGGTAATCCAGCTGAACCGTCCTCTGCTCAACTTCAGCGCCAGAAAACACGAGCGTGATCTCTTTCTCCGAAATGCGGAGCTCGGCGTTGCCCTTGCCGGAATAATTGACATTCGCCACCGGGTAGGCGAGCTGGACGGTCTGGTTGACGCCGGCCTGGAAGTCCACGCCCAGGTTGAATCCTTTCGTTACATACCCGAAAAGCCCAATCAGGATGAGGATCGCTGAAATGATGAAGGCAGGCTTAAAAAATTGGCTGAACCTGATGACGCGTTTCATTTACTTGATCCTCCAGCTGATGGAGACGCTCTTTTTATGAAGAACATCGGTCTCGAAATCAAAGATAAGCTTGGAAACAAAGAGCGAGGTGAAAAGACTCGTCATGTTGCCGATGGCGAGGGAAATCGCGAAACCCTGAATGGATCCCGATCCCAGCTGGGCGAGGAAAAGCGCGGCTATGATCGTCGTAATATTGGAGTCCATAACCGCCCAGAAAGCCTTGTGGAATCCGGCTTCTATGGCCGCTTTCCTCGACTTCCCGTCACGCATCTCTTCCTTAATTCGTTCGAATATGACGACGTTCGCGTCGACCGCCATTCCCACCGTTAGGACGAAGCCCGCTATGGAAGGCAGGGTCAAGGTCAATTTGAAGGCGGTAAGCACTGAGATCATGATGAAGAGGTTGACGATTTGGGCGACCGTGCCGTTGATGCCGGCGCCTTTATAGTATGCGAACATGAACACGAAAACGGCCAGAAGACCCACAAGGATGGCGTTCTTGCCCTGGGATATGGCATCCTCGCCGAGCGAGGCGCCGATCGCCTGCTGGTTCTCCACCGTCATGGAAAGGGGGAGAGCGGCGGTTCTGAGCAGCGTCGCGAGATTCTGGGCTTCATCGGAATTGAAGCCGGTGATGCGCACCGATTCGCGGATGGGTTCCTGAATTCTGGCGTAGGACTTGACTCTGTTGTCCAGGACGACGGCCATGGACTTCCCGACATTGGCTGAGGTCAATTCGTAGAAAAGATCCCCGCCCTCCTTGTCGAGAACGAAGTTCGTCTCGGGCTGGCCTGTGATCTGATCGCTGGATACCGTCGCGCTCTGGACATGGCTTCCATCAAGACCGGGCTTACCTTCGGCAACGAGATATTCACCGGTGAACTCGTCGAGGCCGTAGCTGTCTTTCGTATAGACTTTCAGGATTATCTTGCCCTCGGGAACGATTCCGGGCTCGGAAGCCGTCATCGTCTTCTCGTCGACGCCGAGAGGATTATTGGCCAGATAGGAGCTGAGCGCGGACGTGGCTTCGGAGTCTACTATATAGAATCCGAGGTTGCCTTTGCCCATGATGATGGAGTTGATCCTTTCCGGATCGGCAGTGCCTGGAATTTCGACGTAGATTTGGTCAGCGCCCTGGCGCCTGATGACAGGCTCGGTTAGGCCGAATTGGTCGATGCGGCTATTGAGCACTTCGACGGCCCGCTGCATGGCGTCTTCTTTTTCCGCGGAGGAAAGCTCATGTCCCATTTTCTCGGAGAGCGCATCCATGTCGGTCTGAATGATGACGGACATGCCGCCCGCGAGGTCGAGGCCCAGCTGGACAGCGTTGCCGTGCAGATCCTTCAGCTTGAGCGCCTTTTCCCTGTATTTGGACTCGACAGCGTCAAACATGGACCTTTCGTTGGAAAAGGCCATGAGGAGATTGGCTGCCGTCATTTCAGCGGGAACCGCGCGCTTTGTGGTTCTATACGCGTTTTTCGCGACGAGGGCGACGACATCATATTCCCTGGAAAGATCGGTTGTGTCGCCAGCGGCCGCTTTGTTCTTTATTTCCGCGAGGGAAGCGTAGGCCATCCTGCGGGAATAATCTCGAATCTGCTCGCGCGAGCCAACCGCTGTCGCCTGATCTTCCTTCGGCGTCAGGGCATACCACTGTATCGTCGGAAACAGGAAGGCAAAGGAGACGGCAAACACCAGAAGCACGATGATCAGACGACGGATTTTACTCATTCCGATAACTCCACATTGTATATCGCATTGACATGGCCAGACCCCGACCTCTGACGCCGAAACGCGGCGTGGAGATGAAGATCAGAGTGCTCCCGTGAGGAGGAGGTCAAGCCTTCGATACTATTTCTTTTCTTCTTCGGCTTTTTCAGCTTTTTCGGTCTGTGCGAGGACTTCTACGGGTTTTTCCTCGGTCTTGGCAACGGAGACCGTGGCGACCGCGGACTTGGAGAACTCGATCTTGCAGTCATCGTCGACTTTGACGACAACGGTGCCTTCCTTGACGGCGTGAACCGTGCCATGGATGCCGCCGATGGTCACGATCTTGTCGCCTTTCTTGACGCCGGCGATCATGTTCTTCATCTCTTTCTGCTTCTTGTTCTGCGGGCGGATGATGAGGAAGTAGAAGACGACGAAGACGAGACCGAAGGTTACGAGGGTCGAAACCATCTGTCCGGTGGGGTTGGCAGCCGCAGCTTGAAGAAGGACTAAGCCTTTGGAAATAGCATTCATATGCAATCCTTTGTGTAAAGATTCGAAAAAAAGTACCACGGATACAAGAGACTCGTCAAGCTAAACATTGCGATGCGGAACGCGGGAAGGACAGGCTCAGGCCGTTATGACAGTGCCGGCCTTACCGTCCACGGCAAGGCTGGCGTTCTCCATGGACGTGATGATGACGCGCGCCCCGCCCCTCTTGATGAAATCGCAGGCGGCCTCGATTTTAGGGCCCATCGAGCCCTTGGGAAACTGTCCCTCGGCCAGATAGCCCTCGCATTCGGCGACGGTCATATGGTCGAAAAACCGCTGGTTGGGCTTCTTGAAATTGATGGCAACCTTGTCGACCCCGGTCAGGATGATGAGTTCGTCGGCGTTGATCAGGTTCGCTAACAGTGAGGACGCCCTGTCCTTGTCGATGACGGCATCGACGCCTTCCAGGCTGCCGTCGGGCTCGCGATAGACGGGCACGCCGCCCCCGCCCACGGCGATGACGATCTTCCCGTCATCGACGAGGTCCTTGATCGTATCTTTCTCGACGACATCGAGCGGGATGGGGCTGGGAACGACCCTGCGAAAGCCGCGGCCCGGATCTTCCTTGATCTGCCAGCCTCGCTCGCGGAGCTTCTCGACCTGGTCAGCCCTGTAGAAAGGCCCGACATACTTGGTCGGATTCAGCATGGAGGGGTCTTTCGGATCGACTTCGACCTGCGTGATGATCGTCACTACCTGTTTGTTGACGCCGTGTTTGAGCAGGGCGTTCTGAAGGCTCTGGGCTATCATGTAGCCCATCGACCCCTGCGTGTCGGCGACGATGACGCCAAGGGGGGATGGCGGCACCTGAGCGCTCGCCGCTTCGTTGCGGATGAGATGGACGCCGGCCTGCGGGCCATTGCCATGGGTCAGAACGACCTTGTGGCCTTCGCTTATCATGCCGACTACGGCCGCGAGGCTTTTTCTCGTATTGGCGAACTGCTGCGTGATGGTTCCCTCGGTGCCTTCCTCGATAATGGCATTTCCGCCCATGGCCACGACAATAGTCTTTCGGTTCGTCATCATCTCTCCTTTCGGCAAACGCGGCTGACTTCGGAAAACTATTTTGCGTATCCGCGCCCGCGCTACGCAGACCTGCCAGTATATCATTTTTTGCCCGTCCGGCAAGCGGGATAATGCCCTATTCTTTTATTATATAATTATTTACAATTATTGGATATTTATGCTTTATGCCCGGTAAGCGAGCGAAAACCGGAATGACAAAAGGCTGGGGCTGATGTATAGTCGCCATATGACAATAATAAGAGCCGGTGTTCTCGGGATGTGCATGGGCGTCCGGCGAGCCGAGGCGATGGCCAGGCAGGCTGCCGGCGAGGGACAGAAAGAAGGCCGCCCCGTTTTCACCTATGGCCCCCTCATTCACAATCCCCAGGCGGTTGCCGAGCTTGAAAAAGCAGGCTTGAGCGTGCTCGATCCGGAACAGTTCGATTCGGGATCGCTGGACGGGAAGGCAAGCGGTTCCATCGTCGTCATCAGGGCTCACGGAGCTCCCCCTGAAGCCTTCGAGCACCTCAAGCGACTGGGAGCCCGTATCATGGACGCAACCTGCCCTCGCGTGCTCAGAAGCCAGAAAAAGGCAAGCGAACTGATCGATCGGGGATATTCTGTCGCCATAGCCGGTGACCGTTCCCATGGGGAAGTCGCCGGCATTCTCGGCTGCGCCCCAGGAGCGGTGGTCGTGGAAAACGCCCAGGAAGCCAGGGCGCTGGCCGAATCCTGGGTGGCGCGCCCCGTGGCCCTGATAGCCCAGACGACCATCAAACAGAGCGAGTATGACGCCATCGTCGCCCAGTTCCAGAGCCTGAGCCCCTCCTTCCTGGCGGTAGAAACCCTGTGCCCCGCGACAGGCGAAAGACAGGACGCCCTCGCGAAGCTCGCGGGCCAGGTGGACGCACTCATCATCGTCGGCGGGAAAAATTCGGCCAACACGCAGCGCCTTTTCATGGCCGCCCTGGAATCGGGCAAGCCGGCATGGCATATAGAGACGGCGGAGGAACTGCCCGACGAGATTTTCGCCTTCGACAAAGTCGGGCTTTCGGCCGGCGCCTCGACACCGGATTCCATGGTCGACGAAGTGGAACGATTTCTCATGAATGGAGGAAAGCATGGATCTGCTTCCTGAGCTGGTGGGCCGAAGGGCGCGAAGGGCGATTTCCGGGGAAGCCCTCGACAGGAAAACCATTGCCAGGCTGCTTGAGGCGGCTTCCCTCGCGCCTTCATGTTTCAACAATCAGCCATGGCGTATCATCGCCGTGGAAAAGCGGGAAGGGAACGACTGCTACAAGGCGGTGGCCGAGGCGCTGACGCCGGGCAATTCCTGGGCCCTGGCCGCTCCCCTCCTCCTTATTTTCGCGACAGGCCCCCACCTGGACTGCAGGCAGGACGGCGGGAGGGATTATTCTTTCTTCGATCTCGGCCAGGCGGCCATGGCGCTCCAGCTTCAGGCGCAGCGGGAAGGTCTCTACGCCCATCCGATGGCGGGCTTCGCGCCGGCCAAGATGAAGACAGCGCTCGGGATTCCGTCTGAGCTGGTCGCCCTCTGCGTGATGGCTGTGGGAAAGCCCGGCGATCCTGCCCTCCTGGCCGAAGGCCCGAGGAAGAGCGAAGATTCGGCGCGGAGCCGCAAGCCGCTCGGGGAGACATTCTTCATGGACAGTTTTGGCGTCGCCTGGCAATGATCGCCTGGCGATAACCGCCTGGCGATGCCTGGCGATAACCGCCTGGCGATGCCTGGCGATCGCCGCGGCGACTATCCGTATTCCGTTCGCTCCCTTCTTTAGCTCATTTACGCTTTTCGCGTCCCGTGCTAGGCTTATCGGATGACAGCTTCTAAAGTGATAGGCATCTGCGGCGGCACGGGTTCCGGCAAGACCACCATCGTCAGGAAAATTTCGGAACTGGTCTCCGACTTCGTTTTCATACCTCAGGATAATTATTACAAATCAGCCGAATACATTTCGAACGCCAACATCACCGCTTTCAATTTCGACCACCCCGACGCCTTCGACAACGAACTCCTCATCGAGCACCTGACGGCGCTCAAGAAAGGCGAGGGCATCGAAATGCCCACCTATGACTTCGTCCACCATAGGCGGACGCAGGAAACGGTGCATATGGCGCCGCAAAAGGTGATCCTGTTCGAAGGCATAATGATCTTCACCAACAAGGCGGTGCGCGATCTCATCGATCTGAAGATTTTCGTGGATACGCCTGACGACATCAGGTTCATCCGAAGGCTCATTCGCGACATCAAGGAACGCGGCAGGACCCTGGATTCTGTCGTCGAACAGTATCTGACCGTCGTCCGCCCGGGGCACTATGAATTCATCGAACCCACGAAATCCTTCGCCGACATCATAATACCCGAAGGTGGCGCGAACGAGAGGGCTCTCGACGTTCTCGTCACCTTCATTAACTCCGTTATTGGACGATAGGCTCAGTCCCCGACTTAGGGCTTCATGGGGCCGGGAAAAGTTCCTGGAGCTTGACCTTCAGCTCCGAGAAAGTAAGCCCGTTGGCCGCGGCCCAGTCCTTGATCACCGAGCTGTCGGGACCGATTTTCCCGCCGGTGGCGGTCTTGATCTTCTCCTCATCCAAACCCCAGTCCTTCAGTTCCTTGAAGGTCGTCTTGCCCGTTATGGTGCCCGGCGTGGCGACATGCTCAACGGCCGCGCTCTCCGCCTTGACCGTCGTGGTTGTCGCTATCGTCGTAGTCGACGATAAAGCCGCTGGGGCTGGTGTCGGCGCTGGGCTCGCGGGGGATGCGCTCGCCGGCGATTCGCTTTTTAGCGCCGGACTCGCGGCGGCCGGACTCGCTGGAGCGGGGCTCGCGGCGGCCGCAGGATCGTAGGCCTTCGCCGCCGCGGCTTCGATGAGTGAGGTTTCGGCCTTACCGTTTTCGCGGAGCACGGCGATCGCGGAGGATGGAAGTATCGTCCCCTCTTCGGGCGTATGGGGCAGCCCAGTGAGCAGGCTCACGAAGAGCCTCACGGAATCGGTGCCTATTTCCACGCCCTCTGGCAAGCCCGCTTCGCCGTAGATCGTTTCGAGGGTGTTCACTTTTTCGGTCTCGCTGGTGGCGCCAAAAGCGTCCAGAGCGAGCTTTACATCAAAGTTGAAGGCTTTTGCCACATCGGCCCAGGTATAGGAACCGCGTATATCGGAAGGATTGGGAAGACCGGCGAATTCACCTTCCTTGATGGCGACAGGCTGCTTGGAGCTCGTCGTCTTCCAGAATCCCAGGACAGCGGCGCCGGCTATACCCACGACGAAAGCGCCAACAACGATGATCCCCATGGATTTTATTGTAAGTTTCATGCTCGGCCTCCCCTATTCCTTGTCCGCGTTTTTGACTGCCGGCTTTACGAAGTTGTCCTTGACACTTCCCGGCAACGCGAGCATCTCGACGGTGGCCGATACCGGGCATGCCGCGTCGCTCGTGCACTCGAGGCAGGAAATGCACTGATGATCCCTCACGACCTTCGAAGTCGAAACCTCGATGTTCATCGGGCAAGCTTTATCGCATTTCTTGCAGGAAATGCAGGACGGCGCGTTCCGCCTAATTCCGAAAATCCTGAACAGATTGAAGATTCCCTGGACGGCGCCATAGGGACAGGCATATTTGCAGAAAGGTCTCTCGACGAAGAGCGACAGCACGATGACAAGCGCGAGCGCTATATAACCGGTGATCGCGACCTCTCCCGTCCAGAAATTGAAGAGAGTGAAGTAAGGATCGTAGTCCTGGAAGATGAGTTTTCCGGAGATGATCGTCATGTAGCTGACCCATATGAGGACGAGGTAGCGCAGATAGCGCAGCGCCTTATCCAATCGGCGCGGCACGAAGTTGTTGTACTTCTTGCCGAACAGCTTTCTTCCCAGCTTTCCCATCCATTCCTGGAAGGTGCCGAAGGGGCATACCCAACCGCAGATAACTGGGCCAAAAAGAAGTGCGAGCAGAAGCCCGAGCACGGCCAGGACGACCGAAGACTCATGAACCTTTTTCACGAGCGTTCCGAAATTCAAAAGCTGCCAGAACGAAACCACGCCGCCGAAGGGACATACCGCGTGGAGCGAGGCATCCAGTATGAATGGTATGGCTAATCCTTTTTCGTTCAGGATGGACGCCGTGGTCGTGATCGCCACGATCACGAAAAAAGCGGCCTGCACGATATGCCTGATATTCCCCGCGCCCTTCTTCAGTTTCAGATTTTTCACCCTCATGATTCCTCCTTGAGAACGATAGCGTAGATTATTAATGCAAATATCATGCCAATTTAATTATTATTATTTTTCGGGAATTTTCCAGAGAAATCGTCAAATAACAGAGCGAATTGATGAGTTAGCGAAAAACGGATCAATATAAGCTCGAAAAAGCTAATTACGGATCAGCCTAAAACTGGAGAAATTTCTCATTACGGGAAAATATTACCCAGCGGTGACGATACCGGGACGCGCTTGACCAGGGCGGCGCCTTGCGCGTACATTCCGCTCATGATAAGGAAAGCACTCAACGATCCTTCCCTGGAGCTTCACCTCTCAACCCTGAGCCCCGATGGTGTCACCTGGTTTTCCATGGGCCCTCGCGGAAGCGAAATCCAGATGAGAGGCGTTCTTGTCCATGGCACGCGGGCCATCTGCCAGTTGAGGGCGAACCACGGGCTCGGCCCCCTGGAAACCCTAACGCTGGGGAAAGGGATGCTCTGCGCCGGCCTCATGGCCTCGCTTCTCAAGGACCCGGGAAGCATCATGCTGCGCATCGACGGCTCCGGTCCCGCCGAAGGCATGAGCGCCGAAGGCATGAAACTGCCTTCGGGAAGAATAAACGCGCGAGGAAGACTCTTCGTGAACCCGCTACCCGAGGAAGCGATGAGCGTCGATTCCCCCGACGCCCTTTTTGGCCAAGGGGCCCTCTCGATAACCAGGATCGAAGGAGAATCGAAGCCCTTCATGGGCTCCGTGCCTCTCCATACAGGCAACATCAATAAGGATCTTACCCGTTACTTCTTCGAATCGGAACAGACCAGGACCGCCATCGATTCTGGCATCTATTTTACCCAGGAAGGCCATCCCCATGGGGCCGGTGCCCTCCTCCTCCAGGCCATGCCCGGCGCGGACGACGAATTTCTCGCCCTGGCCGAGTCGAAGCTCCAGTCGCTGCCGCCGCTGGGACTCTGGTTCGCTCAAGGAGGGACGAGGGACAACCTCATCGCGTCGATTTTCGGCGAGGTCGGGGCGCAGAGGACGGCCGAGAGCGAATTCTATTTCGACTGCCCCTGCTCTCGCGAACGCTTCCTGAGCCACATCGCCTCCCTGGACAAGGCTATAATCGCCGATATCCTGAAAAATGGTCCTTGGCCGCTCGAGACCCAATGCCATTACTGTTCATCCACCTATGCTTTCGAAAGGAACGAGGTCGAAAAAGGCTCCCGAAAGTGAAAAACGCCGAGACCACGCTCGCCAAACTCATCGAGATCGCGCTGCGCCATTATGTGATGATAAGCCCCGGCGACCGCGTCCTCATCGGCGTCTCGGGCGGCAAAGACTCGAGCTGTCTGGCGCGCGATCTTTCCATGAAGCGGTCATGGTGGGACGTACCTTTCGAAGTCGAAGCCTGTTTCATCGCCAGCGACATGAACGAAGCGGGTCTCGCCGAAAAGACGGACGACTCCTGGATTGCGGCGCGGATGGCCGAATGGGACATCCCGTACAGGCGCATCGACGTGCCCGTCGCGGGCAGGCTCAAACCCGGCGAAACCATGAACTGCTTCTGGTGCGCCACACAACGCCGCACGGAGCTGTCGCGCTACGCCAGGGCGAATGGATTCAACAAGCTCGCGCTCGGCCATCACATGGACGATATCCTCGAAACCCTCTTCATGAACATGATGAGGAAGGGCGAATTTGCCACGATGCCGCCCGTGATGAAATACAACAACTACCCCCTTACGGTCATCCGTCCCCTGGCGCTCTGCGAGGAACGGCAGATGATCGCCTGCGCAAGGGAGCTCGGCTTCACGTCGCACACCTGCACCTGCGGCTTCAACAATGAGGGAGCGCGCAAGACCACGAGAAAACTGATCGAGAACCTGACAGCGGGCTCCAGCCTCGCCAAGCGGAACATCTTCAAATCGATGAGTCACGTCAAGCCGGATTATCTGGCCTAGGGGCGCGGACACGGAGGCGGGCAAAGACGCGGCAAGCGGAGGCGCGGCATGCACAGGATTTTTCTCGCCATAAATTTCAGCGACGACGCTAAGGAAGCGTTAGGCGATTTTATAATCAAGATCAAGCCGCTATATGAAGTTATGCGACCTTCATGGGTCGATCAGCGCTCCTATCACCTAACGCTCCATTTTTTCGGGGAGATGGACGATGAGGGACTCGCCGCTGCGGCCTCCGGACTGGAGGGCCTGGCCGGAAAAATCCCCGCGCCCCGCCTGAGCGCCGTAAACCTTGGCTATCTGCCCTTAGGCAGGACACCGCGCATCCTCCATCTCGGCTTTTCCATGCTGCCGGAGAGAGCGCTCGATCCAGTCATAGCCGCGGCGAGGCGGCTGGCGGCGGAGGTTGGCGCCGAATGCGAAACAAGACCATGGCTCGCCCATCTCACGCTCGCCCGATTCAAGAGTATGGGCGCCCTGCCCGCCTCCCTCCTCGCGGAGGTCTTTCCAGCGCCCCCTCGGCTCTCCTTCATCCCCGAATCCTTCGACCTCATGGAGTCCACGCTATCGCCTAGAGGCGCCCGCCACGAAATAGTCAGGCGTTTCCGCTTCGGGAAGTGAACAGGCTCCGATTCGCGGCACGCGCCGACGCCGCCTCGCTGCCATCGCGTCGCCGGAAGGCAAGGCCGGACAGATTTGCTCCGCGGAGGATTCCGAAGTACTTTAAAGGTACATTTACATAAGGAGGCTTGTATGAAAACCGGCGATACCGAAAAAACGAAGATCAATCCCAAGAAAAACCCAAAGGAAGAAAAAAACCCGCTCGAAAAGTGCACCGAACCCCATAGCAACGAGACTTCAAGACCCGATAAGGAGGAAGGCCCCTGCGACGAGGGCGTACAATGAGCGGCGGCCGCGCTATCGGCGAAGTGACCGGCGCCGTTCCTTCGGTGGACGGGGCCGGCGTGAAGCTGAAGCGGGTTTTCGGTTTCAACGAGCGGCATACCTTCGATCCCTTTCTGCTGCTCGATCACTTCGGCTCGGACAACCCGGATGACTACCTGCCCGGATTCCCCTGGCATCCCCATAGAGGGATAGAAACCGTCACCTATCTCCTGGCCGGCAAGGTTGCGCATGGAGATTCGATGCGGAACAAGGGGATGATTTACCCCGGCGACGCCCAGTGGATGACGGCCGGATCGGGAATAATCCATCAGGAAATGCCGGAGCCGGGGAGCGACGGCAAGCTCATGGAAGGCTTCCAGCTCTGGGTGAACCTGCCCGCCAGCCTCAAGATGACGACGCCGCGCTATCGGGCCGTGAACGCCGCCGAAATCCACCGCGTCCAGGAAAGCGGATGCGAGATCGCCATTTTGGCCGGAAATTACGCCGGCAAGACAGGCGCGACGCCCGACCTCTTCGTGCCCGTGCTCTATCTCATCGTGACGATGGAACCCGACGCGAAGACCCAGATACCCATTCCCGCATCACACAATGCCGCGGCCTATGTCTTCAGGGGTAAGGCCGATTTCGCCGGCACAAGGCTGGAATCGGGCATGTTGGGCCATTTCCCCGCCGCGGGCGACATTGGGACGGCCGCGGGATCGATGGATTTCGTCGAAGCCCAAACCGACAAGACGATCGGCGCTTCCTTCCTTTTCATCGCGGGACATCCGCTCAACGAACCCATAGCCTGGGGCGGTCCCATCGTCATGAATACGAGGGACGAACTCCGCAAGGCATTCGCGGAGTTCGACGCCGGGACCTTCATCAAAACCAAGGCCGGCGGGATCTGAAAGCGCGTCCAGGGAGCTGATTCAAGCGATGGCCGCGAACTCAGGCAGTTCCGCCATGGCCAGCCTGATCGCTTCCTCGGGAAGCTCGAAGTTCGACAGCCTCCCAGCAAAATAATCAGCATAGCCCTGCAGATCCAGAAGGCCATGCCCCGACAAACCGAAGAGTATGACGCGTTCAACACCCTCTTCCTTGGCTGATTTCGCTTCCCTTATCACCTGGGCGATCGCGTGGCTTGTCTCGGGCGCCACGATGATGCCCTCCGCCCTCGCAAAGGCGACCGCCGCTTGGAAACATTCCAACTGAGGCACTGACCGGGGTGAGAGCAAGCCTTCATGGGCCGCCTGCGACACGAGCGGGGACATTCCGTGATAGCGCAGGCCGCCCGCGTGCATGGCGTGCGGCATGAAGCTATGCCCGAGCGTGTACATGGGAAGGTAGGGCGTCATGCCCGCCACATCGCCCAGATCGTATGCATAGGTTCCCTTGGTGAGACTCGGGCAGGAAGTCGGCTCGACCGGGATGATTTCGATATCGGCCCCAGCGATCTTGTCCGCCAGGAAGGGAAAGGCCAAACCCGCGAAATTCGAGCCGCCGCCCACGCAGGCGATTATCCTGTCCACGCCCTTCTCCCCGAATTTGGCAAGCTGTTTTTTCGCCTCGAGCCCAATGATCGTCTGGTGCAGCATTACGTGGTTAAGGACGCTGCCCAGGGCATAGCGGGTTTCGCCCGAGCGATCGGAGACGGCGGCCTCCACCGCCTCGCTTATCGCGATGCCCAGACTTCCCGGCGAGGAGGGATCGGCGCGGAGAATAGCCCTGCCCGCCTCCGTCGTATCGCTCGGGCTGGGAACGCACGAACCGCCCCAGGTCTGCATCATGTACTTCCTGTACGGCTTCTGCTCGTAGCTGGAGCGGACCATGTAAACCTTGCACTCAAGGCCGAACTGCGCGCAGGCGAATGAAAGGGCCGATCCCCACTGTCCGGCGCCCGTCTCCGTCGTCAGCTTCTTAATGCCCGCGATCTTGTTGTAGTAAGCCTGAGCCACCGCCGTGTTGGGCTTGTGGCTTCCGGCGGGCGAGACGCTTTCATCTTTGAAATATATGCGCGCCGGGGTTCCGAGCGCCCGCTCGAGACCGTAGGCGCGGTGCAGCGGGGAGGGGCGCCAGCGGTAGAGGATGGAGAGCACTTCGCCGGGGATGTCGATCCAGCGTTCCGAAGACATTTCCTGCTCGATGAGATTCATCGGGAAAACCGCCGCCAGCTGTTCGGGGCTCACGGGCCTTCCGTCCGGGCCCAGGGGAGGCAGGGGCGGCGAAGGCAGGTCGGCTGCCAGGTTGTACCATTGCTTGGGCATCTCGTCTTCATCGAGGAAAATCTTCGTGTTCATCGCGTCCTCCGTAGAGTCTGTTTCTATCTATAGAAACTTAATACTATGACCCGATGTTTCTGTCAATAGATACATCCATTATTTTTCACATTTTTCACTCTATTTTTTTCTAGACGGCTTGACCAAAATGACCAATGGTCATTAAATGACTAACGGTCTCACGGAGGAATCGCGTATGGGCATTGAAGAGCGAAAAATCAGGGAAAAGGAAGAACGCCACAGCCTCATCCTGGAGAAAGCCAAGGAACTGATTCTGGAACAGGGCGTGATTTCCTTTACGATGCAGGATATCGCCAAGGCCTGCGAGCTGAGCAAAGCCACGCTATATCTGTATTTTAAAAATAAGGATGCCATCCTTATGGAAATCCTGGAAGACGCGGCTTCAACCTTCGTGGACTACACGCAGTCGCGGATTCCCGAAGGCTCCACCGGGTTGCAGGCGATGCACGCGCTATGGACAGGTTACCTGAATCTATACGGCGAATCCCAGGACATCATCGTTCTAACCGGCATCAAGAATTATATCGATCCAGAATTCCCTCTCGGCACGAATCCCGAAGGCGACAGGTTTAGCAAGGCGATGGGAAAAATGCTGAATCTTATAGCCGATCTGCTCAGGCAAGGCATGGCCGATGGATCGCTCAACAAGATCCAGGAACCGGAAAGGCTGGCCCGCACCGTGATCATGATAGCCACTTCCATAATCGACACCGTTACGAGGATTCCCCGCCCGCGGAGAGATCCCCATCAAATCAGCATGGAAATGCGCGAAACCTTTGAGATAATCCTGCGAGGCCTGGCCGCGGAAGGCGCCGATCCTTCTCTTTTGAAGCTGACAGCGAAGTAGCATGAAAAATTGGCCTGCCGGGAAACGCTGCCAGTCGGCAAGGCCGTAAAGGATTCCCTATGGAGAAGTTTTTTAAACATCCGCGATGGATCGTCGCGATTGTCGCGGCCGTCACCGTATTCTTTGCCCTGCAGATCCCGAGAGTTCAGCTGGACAACAACAACTTCCGCTTCGTGCCGGACAAGGATCCCGAACGGATAGCCCTGAAACGCGTGGACGATACCTTCGGAAGCCAGATCGTCATCCTGGTGGGACTCGAACGGAAGCACGGGACGGTGCTGGAAGCCGACTTTCTCGACAAGCTCCGGAGTTTCGGAGAGAAAATTGCTGACATCGATATCGTGGAATCCGCGACATCCATCGTCTCCACCGATTACCTGACCGGCGTGGGCGACGCGATCGTGGCCCAGCCTCTCGTCCCTGACGACTTCGGCGGAACCAAGGAAGAAATCGCCGAACTCAAGGACAAGCTGCTGAGCTGGGATCTCTATAGCCGCGCCCTCGTATCCGAGGACTTCACGGGCACGCAGATGATCGTCTACCTCGACATACCGCCCGAGGACTCGGGCAAGCCCGAAGTCGTCGCCGTCCACAAGGCGATCAAGAAATTCGCCGCGGAAACGGGCTTCGCCGATACCAACGTCTACATCACGGGCATGCCCGTTTTCAGCTCCGTCGTCAACGACGCCACCCGCTCCGACCTGATAACCCTCGTTCCCCTTGTCATCATCGTCGTCGTCGTCGTGCTCTTCCTCTCCTTCAGAAGGCTGAGCGGCGTCCTCCTCCCCCTGCTGACCGTTCTTGTATCGGTCATCTGGGCCATAGGCGCCATGCCCCTTTTCGGCATCAAGCTTTCGATACTCTCGACGGTGCTCCCCGTCATCCTCGTGGCAGTAGGCAGCGCCTACGGCATCCATGTCGTCAGCCACTACTACGACGAAATCGCGGGCAAACGCGACTTGAGCAAAACGGAGCACAGAGCCATCGTCTTCGCCGTGCTTCGAAGAATCGGGAAGCCCGTTCTCCTCGCCGCGCTGACGACCTTCGCGGGATTTGGGTCCTTCTGTTTCACGAAGGTGATTCCCATCTTCGAATTCGGCATCTTCTCGAGCTTCGGCGTCCTCGTGGCATACGGAACAGCCCTCACCCTCATTCCCGCCATCATTCTCATACGGGGACCGGCGAAAAAGCTTCCGCGCTTCAAGACTTCGGAGATGGAACCCGGGGAAGAAGATCCCCTGAGCGGAGCTATAGCCAATTCCCTGGGCCATATCGCCGCAAAAAAGAGATCGGTGATCTTCATCGCCTGTGCCGTTGTTTTCATATCGCTGATCGGTATATCCCACCTCATCATCGACAACGTCCTCGTCGAATACTTCAAGCCGGACACCGATGTGGCTCTCTCTGACCGTTTCATACGCGAAAAATTCGGCGGCTCGAAATCCGTGAGCGTCGTCGTCAGTTCAGAAACCCCGGGCGAAGTGCTCCGCCCCGATGTGCTCGCGGCGATAGACGGGCTCGCCCTTTACCTGAAGAAAAGCGTTCCCGAAGTGGGAAAGACGAGCGGTTTCACCGACCTCATAAAGCGGGTAAACCAGGTGTTCAACGCGGATGAAAGCCCCGAGGGACTCAGGCCGACGGCCGCGGCCATAGCGGCGACGGGGGCTACGACGGGGGCTGGGTTGGAGGCGTCTTCGGCCGCCGCGGCGCCCGGAAGCGAGCCGGCATTCGGTTTCGGGTTCGCGGAAACGACTTCCGCTGAACCGGCCGTGCCAGGCGAGGAGATCGCGGCGGCCGCGACGGCGGATAGGACAGCCGAAAAAATCGACTCGCTCGCCATGGTAGCGCTGCTCAACAAGGCGCTCGCCGAAAAAGGCGGGGAAGCGATGACCGTCAGAGACCTCGTCGAGAGCCTCTCGCGACTCACGAACTACCGAGGAGCCTCCTATTACGAGATTCCCGTCGATCCCGCCCGTTACGGCAAGACTAGCCAGGAGGAACTGAAGGGTCTCATCTCCAACTACCTCGTGCTGCTCTCCGGCAATATAGGCACCTATGCCGATGATCCCCTCGAACCCAAGGCCATCAGGATGGACGTACAGCTCAGAACCGTCGGGCAGATCGATACGGACAGGGGAATCAAGGCGATGAAAGACTACATCGAAGGGCGCTTTCCCAAGGACGTCAAGGTCGAGATCGCCGGTACGGCTTTGGTCGAAAAATCGCTGAACAGCCTCGTCGTGCAGTCGCAGCTCATCTCGGTGGCATTGTCGCTGGTCATGGTCTTCCTCATTCTGTCCATCTACTATCGTTCGGCCATGGCCGGTCTCATCGGTCTGGCGCCCCTCTCGGTTTCGATCCTGATCAACTTCGCCGTCATGGGTTTTGCCGGCATCAAGCTCAACATCGGCACGGCGATGGTGGCGAGCATAGCGGTGGGCGTCGGCATCGACTATACGATCCACTACATGGCGGCCTTTCACCATGAATATCTGCTGACGAAGGGCAAGGGCGCCTTCCTACGCCGAACCTTCCTCACCTCAGGCAAGGCGATACTGTTCAACGCCGCTTCGGTGGGCGCGGGTTTCGGCGTCCTGAGCCTCTCCCAGTTCAATATTTTAAGCGAGCTGGGGCTCCTGATCGCGCTGACCATGGCCACGAGCGCCCTTGTAAGCCTCACCCTGCTCCCCGTGCTTCTCATCACGATAAATCCAGCCTTCATTAGGCGGCCCCTGCCGTCCGACAAGGCATGACAACCTCAGGAGGTTTCACCATGAAACGGTTCATCTGCATTGTAGCTGTCCTCTCGCTTGGATCCGGCCTCGCCTTTTCCCAGAGCGCCGAGGAGATCATGAAGGCTTCCAGGAATCGCGTAAAGGCCGATACGGTCTCCACGCGGGCCCGGATGGCGATCAGCGCCAAGGACGGCAGCCTTACCGAAAGGCTCGTCGACCAGTACACCAGCAGCGCCGAGGGCGTCACGAAAACCGTGGTGGTGTTCCAGAAACCGGCGTCGGTGGCCGGGACGAGGTTCCTCACCATCACCGCGTCGGGGAAAGCAGGCGACCAGTGGATATTCCTCCCCTCCCTGGGCAAGGTGCGCCGCGTCGCGGCCAGCGAGGGTTCGGCCAGCTTCATGGGCACCGATCTCTCCTATGACGACATGGCTTCAGCCGACAGGAAAGCGGACCTTGACACGTTCAGCCTTCTCAGGGAAGAGAACCTCGGCGGCAAGCCCTGCTGGGTCATCGAGGCGAAGCCCAAGGAAAGCGGCTACCAGTATTCGCGTATGATAGGCTGGATAGAAAAGGCCACCCATATTTCGCTCAAGATGGAGCTCTACGATAAAAAGGGCAATCTCGCGAAAATCATGGAGATGAGCGAGGTGAAGGATTTCCAGGGAAGACTGACGCCCACCGTTACCAAAATGACGTCGGTACAGGCCAAGACCTCGACCACCATCACCATAGAAATAATGAAGTACGACGATCCCATCCCCGCCGGCGTTTTCACCGAACGCTTCCTGCTCACGGGCCGTCCATGAAGGAGAACTACATGATCGCGAATAAAAAACTCGCCGTTTCGGCTTTCTTGGTCGCGGGACTGCTGCTGTTCGCGGGCGCCGGGGCCGGCGCCCAGGAGTTCGGGTTCGGGGGCGGGGCGGTGGAGGCGGCGCCGGCCCCCGTCAGCGCGAAGCTGGGCGGATCGCTTTCCTTCTCGATGCTGGCTTTCCCCTTCGAGCTCGTCGATAGGGATTTTACGAACAGCGCGGCTCTTCCCGAATCGCGGATACAGATCGAAGTATCAGGCGCGAAGTCCGACGCCTTCCTCGGCATCCGGCTGGATAAGACAAAGCTGGTGGAAAATCCCGCCGCTATCCTCGATGAGGCATGGCTGCGGATCTACGCGGGGAAAACGACCATACAGGGCGGCCTCCTGCGCGTGTTCTGGGGCAGGATGGACAGTCTGAGCGTGCTCGACGTCCTCAATCCGCACGATCTCTCTGATTTGACCATCAGGGCTGAGAAAGACCGTAAAATAGCCGTGCCCATGCTGCGGATCACGCAGCCTCTCGGCGAGCGGGCTTCGGCGGAACTGGTATACCTACCTTGGTTCGAGGGCGACCGCATCGCCACCTCGGGGCCCTGGGTCCCGGCCGCGCTGGCTACAGGCACGACGGCGCTGAAAGCGGCGATGGCGGGACAACTCTACAACGCGTACAAGGCTTCGGCCTGGGCCGCGGCGTATGCGGCGGCGTACTCGGGCGCGCTAGCGGCGCCGGGGGGGACTCCCGAAGCTGCAAATACTTATGCGATAGGGATTGCGGACGCCGCCGTCGCCTCGGCCGACGCCTCGCTGCGGGCTCAGGCCGCGGGCGAAGCCGACGAAGCCCTGGCGAACCCCTTCGCCTCGCCTGACACAAAAAAGCTCGATTACGGCCAGGCGGGACTGCGCCTTAGCGCCGGCCTCGGCGGCGTCGACCTCGGCCTGCAGTATTTTTATGGTTATCTGACGACGCCGGCCTTCGACATGAATCCCGCGTCGATAGCCGCGGCCGGCGGCAAGATACCCGTCTCCTGGAACCGCTACCACCAGCTGGGCGTTGACATGGCGACCGTTCTGACCGGCTTCAACCTGCGCCTGGAGGCGGGCGCCAACCTGACCGAGGACATGTCGGGCGACGACCCCCTCGTCTACAACCCCGCCATCGTCTGGGCGGCGGGCTTCGACAGGGACCTTTTCGCGGGCGTCAACCTCAACCTGCAGGCCACAGGGAAAGTGAGGCTATTCCACGACAAGATCGCGAGCCCGCTCGATGTGGAGTATGGAAGCGACATCACGACGACGCGGATCGCCGCCCTGCTCTCGCGGAGTTTCGCGCAGGAGCGGGTGAAGCTGGAGCTTCTCGGGATGCTGGGATTGGAGCAGGCGGACTATATGGTCGAGCCGGGCATCGTGGTCGTGTTCGGGGACGCCGAGGTCGCCCTGAGAGGGCGCTACTTCGGCGGAGACGCGGCGGGCGACCTCGGCCAGTTCCACGACAGGAGTTACGTAAGCCTTTCCTCGACCTATCGGTTCTGATTGTCGCCGGAAGACCGGGGCGCTGGCTTGGGCTGACGCTTGCCGGTCTTCTTTTCATCGATGGGAACGATCACGTTGTAGAGATTGGGAATGCACTCCATGGCAAGAGGAAAATCGCAGCCGGCAAGCACTTCTGCCTCGCCGTCGTACTGCAGCGGAATCCTTTCGCCGTTTTCAATCTCGATGCTCGTGGCAGAAAAATGTTCGATCTCGCGAACGGCTTCGTGTTTTCCCTTCTCGATCGAACCCTTCACCAAAAGCTTGCGCAGCAACGTTGTCTGGGAACAGCTGACGACATTCTCCGGACCAGGTAAAATGCGCTTGTTGGAACCGTACTGGCGATGGCCGGAAGCGCCCATGGCCACGAAAAGCCTTTCCTTCTGCGAAACATGAAAAGGCTTTTTCCCTCCTGACCAGACCTTCAGCCCCATGGGAACTACCTTATAAGCCCTGTCATAGAGCATGGTCGCGATATTTACCCAAAATTTATACGAATCGCCAGGGAAAACCGATTTCAGCTTGTTCGTCTTGTCGGATACATAGGCATCAAGACCGACGCTCGCGATATTGAAAGCCCAAAGGGGTGATTTGCCGCCTTCCTCGGCGGGGCGCACCTGGACCGCCGCTCTCCGCTCAAGCCTTAAGGGGCCGAGGAAACGGCCGAGCGCGACCACGAGATCGCGGCCTTCCGAGCCGTCATTGCCTGTTCCCATGGGAAGCCGAAGCAGGGCAAACTGGTCTTTCTTTTCTTCGGGAAGATGAAGCAGACGCTCTGCCGTCTCGAGGCTCGTGCCGTCGCCGCCTGCCGTCATGATTATTTGAAGGGAATCCTGGCCATTGGCGCTCGTGCGCTCTATGACGCGCTGCGCGATGGCCGAAGCGTGTCCGCAGCGTTCGGTGAGATGAAGCCGCACCTGCACCTCTTTTTCGCGCCGAGGCAACGCCGAGGCCAAGGCTACAACCTGCTGGAGTTCATTCTTTCGACGGGCGGCGAATCGGCGCCGCTTGAAGCCCCCCGCCTTCGGGTTGGCTATTATGTCGACGATGAGTCTGCTTTCGGGAAAAGCCGGCGAATGGCTTACGATCGCCTTGATGCCTTCGGCCAAATCTTCAGGATGCATAACGGATAGAATAGTCCCGCTCTTGCGATCTGTCCATCAGGGTCTCGTCAGCCTTTAACCGCTCCCATCGTAAGCCCCTTCACGACGTATTTCTGGAAAATCATCGTGAGGATAATCGCCGGCGTCATGATGGCCACGGCCGCGGCCATGACCGCTCCCCAATCCACCTCGGCATAGGAAACGAAGTTGTACACAGCGATCGGAAGCGTTTTCGTTCTCTCCATGCTCAGGACCTGGGAGAACATGAAATTGTTCCAGGAAAAGATGAAGGAAAGCGTGATCGAGGTGACGATGCCCGGCCCCGAAACGGGCAGGATTATCGACCAGAAAGCCCTCTGCCTTGTGGCGCCGTCGACCATCGCCGATTCTTCCATCTCTATGGGAATTGTCTCGAAATAGCTCGACATGATCCACACCACGATGGGCAGGGCGATCAGCATATGCGAGAGAATGAGGGCTATGTAGCTGTCCATCAGATGAAGGCGCGAGAAGATGATATACCAGGGCATTAAAAAGGAAATTCCCGGCATGAGCTTGGCCACCAGGATGAAGACGGAGAGTCTCTTTTGCTGGAATCGAGCGATCGAATAGGCGGCCGGCAGACCCAGGGCCACCGACAAGCCCACGGCGATGACGCCGACAATCGACGAATTGATGAAATACTGCAGAAAATTCTGCTCGGTAAAAACCTTCACATAATTGCCGACGATGGGCGTGAAGATGAATTTCGGCGGCCACGCGATAATGTCGACCTGGGTCTTGAACGATGAAGCCAACATCCAGACGAAGGGAAAAAGGACGGGAATGGCGACGCCGGCCAAAACGAGGGCGAAAAGGAATCGCCGCGTGAATGATACTCGCATGGGTGCCTCCTAAAGCTCGAAGCGCTTGCGCAGCCGCATGATCGCCATGCTGAGAAGGAGCACCAGCAGGAAGAGGAAAATGAGTATGACCGAAGACTGTCCCATGCGGAAATACTCAAAACTGTATTTGAAGGCCATGACGTTGAGAGTTTCCGAGGCATAGCCCGGACCTCCTCCCGTCATCGCGTAGATGATGTCGAAGGTTTTAAGGGCGTCGATGGAGCGCAGGATCATGGCGGTGAGAAGTGTTGGCGCTATCATCGGCAGGGTAATCTGGGTGAAGGTTTGGTAAGCGTTGGCGCCGTCGACGCGGGCCGATTCGTAAGGCTCCTGGGAAAGGCCGGCGAGCCCCGCGAGGACGATAAGCGTGATCATGGGCGTCCATTGCCAGATATCCACCAGCGCGAGCGATGGTATGACCGTTTCAGTATTGGAAACCCACTCGGAGGTAGGCAGCCCCAGGATGGTGAGCATGTAATTCATGAACCCGATGGTGGGATCGAAAAAAAGATTCCATACGATGCCTATTGCCACCGGCGTCGCCACGAGGGGGAGAAGGAGGATCAGCTTCATGGCCGATTTTCCCTTGAATTCCCTGTTGAGCAGAAGCGCGAGCGCGAGGCCAAGCAGGATTTCGACAGCCACGGCGAGCAGCGTGAAGGAAAAAGTTCTTCCCAAGGCGCTGAGGAACCGCGGTTCTGTCAGAACCCTCGCGTAGGATTTCAGCCAGACGAACTTGAGCGGCATTCCGGAAGTGAGGTTCCAGTTGGTGAAGCTCAGGAAGAGGGTATAGACCACGGGGAAGAGCATCATGACCACGACGAAGGTTACCGCGGGCAAGGGAAATAGTATTTTAAGGTTCCTTTCGACGAAACCGCTTTTTGTCATGGCATCCTCCGGCAGGCAAAACGTGAATAGCAGAAAAAGCGGGCGGGCAGGCGGAAGCCTGCGAGACAGGCAAAAGCGGGCCGGATTTCCCCAGCCCGCCTCAGCTGTTCAGAAATTTGGATCAGTAGACGCCGTATTCCCCGGTGTCCTCGAGAAGTTCGTTGACAGCCTTCACTTTTGCCTTCGCCAGAGCGGCGAGAGACTGGGAAGCGCCTGCCGTGTTGATGGATTCGATGATCACTTCGCCGATGAGATCGCGGGCGTTGCCGACGGCGCTCATGTAGGGGCGATCGAAGGGATTGCCGTTCTTGGCCGCATAGGCCTGGGAAGCGACAAGCTCGGGATTAGCCTTGGCGCGGGCTTCGGGATCTGCCCAGGCCGAGTTGCGCGACATCGGAATGCTGGCGATGAGGGCCTTCTTGGCGAGATCGGCGCTGGTCGCCCACTTGATGAAGTCCATCGCGGCTGCCTTGTTCTTAGACTGGCGGGCGACGGCCATTCCCCACGAGACAACGAAGAAGGGATTGCCGGCCTTGGGACCGGCGGGCAGATTGGCGATGCCCACATCGGCCGCTGTCACCTGGCTCTTCGCGGGATCGACGATCTGGCCGTAGAAGACCGAAGCGTCCGTCCACATCGCGACCTTGCCGGCCTGGACGAGAGGCATGATATTCTCCCAGGACATCGACGTGACGCCCTTCGGACCATAGAGAGCCAGCATCTTGCCGTAGAATCTGATGGCCTCAAGCGCTTCGGGGGAATCAAACACGGCCACGCCCTTGTTGAGATAGGCTCCGCCATAGCTGTAAATATAGCTGGAGAGCTGGGTTACGGCCGCCGCGCCCTTGCCGCGGGAGGCGAATCCCGCCACATCGGAGGAATGAAGCGCCTTGGCCGCGGCTTCGAGTTCAACAAAGGTCTTGGGAACGGAAAGGCCTGCTTTCTTGAAGAGGTCTTTTCTGTAGTAGAGAACCTGCCATTCGGTGACGAGGGGAACGAGGTAGGGCTTATTGCCGAACCTGGCCACTCCCATCGCGCTGTTGGGATAGTCGGCGAAATCGTAGGTGGTGAGAGGCTCGTACCAGCCGTTCTTGTAGAACATCTTCCCTTCCTGCAGGGGACGAGTCATGAAGACATCGGCCGAGGAGGAATTGGTGGCGAACTCGGTGGTCAGCTTCGTCGTCAGCTGACTCTCCTGCAGGCTTTCGACATTCACTTTGATGCCGGTCGCCTTTTCGTATTCGGGGATAGCCGCTTTCAGCAGGTCACCGTAGGGATGGTTGGCGAGCAGGACGCGGATTTCCTTGGCTTGGGCGCCGGCTCCCAATACGACGGCGAGCATCAGCGCAAGCGCGATAAACTTGACTTTCATGAAGGCCTCCTTCAGATAAAGTACGGTAAAGCTATTTTCTAGTATCCTATCCTTTCCCTTTGCCGTCAAGTTTCGAGTATGAAAATTATTTTCTTTTGAAAGAATATTTTTTTCACGATATACTTTACACAAAGGAAGGTCGATGGTACAACAAGATCATGGAGTGGCGAAATGGCTGAGCCAAGCTGCATTTATCTCATACATTCGCTGAAAGACGGCTTGAGCGGAAAGGAAGGCACCGTCGCTGACTACATCCTTTCGCGCCCCGCCGAGGCCGTTCACCCAAGCATCGATGAGCTGGCGTCGAATATAGGCGTATCGGTCTCCACCCTGCTCCGCTTCGTCAAAAAACTCGGGTACGAAAGCTACCAGCAGTTCAGGATCGCCCTCGCCACGGAAACCCTCGCGCCCGAATCCCGCTACTACGAAACCGCCGTTACGGATTCCGAAGACCCCGTCGTCGTGGCCTTCGGCGCGGCCAGAAGCGCCTTGGACATGACGGAAAAGCTGCTGGACAGGGGGCGGATCCGGGAAATTGCCCGGCTGGCCTGCGAAGCTCCGGCATTTTTTGTCTTCGGGCTCGGAGGCTCGGGCGTCGTCGCCAAGGATGCCTTCCATAAATTCATACGATCCGGCATTCGCTGCCAGACGGCCGAGGATTTCCATCTCCAGCTCATGGTGGCCTCTCAGGCCGGGAGCGGGGACATCGCACTCGTCATCTCCAACACCGGCGCCAACAAGGACACCCTCGCCATCGTGGACGTGCTGAAAAAAACGGGATGCAAGGTAGCTGCCATTACGACCTATCACCTCTCGCCTTTGGCCAGAAACGCCGATTTCGTGCTGCTCTCGGCCGCGCCTGGCGCCAAAGTCATTTCGGAGGCCTTCTCTGCCAGGATAGCCCAGCTGGCCATCATAGATTCGCTCTACATAGAAGCGATGGAGTTTCTCAAGGAAAAGGGCCTTAAAAACGTGGAGAAGATGCGTTCGGCGATAGCCGGCAGAAGAATATAGTGGAATATGATGGAGGAACTATGAAATCTGACATTGGTCTTATAGGACTCGCGGTGATGGGGGAAAACCTCGTGCTCAACATGGAAAGCAAGGGTTTTTCCGTGGCGGTCTACAATCGGACGACGAGCAAGGTCGACGATTTTATCGCGGGCAGGGGCGCGGGCAAAAAAATCCAGGGCGCTCATTCGCCGGCCGAGCTCGCGGGAATGCTCAGCTCGCCCCGCAAGGTCATGATGATGGTCAAGGCGGGCAAGGCCGTGGATGACACGATCGCCCAGCTTCTGCCCCATCTCAACAAGGGCGACATCATCATCGACGGCGGCAACTCGAATTATCAGGACACCATGCGGCGCTGCAGGGAAGTGGAGGCAAAGGGCCTCCTCTATATCGGCACCGGCGTTTCCGGCGGCGAGGAAGGCGCTCTCCTCGGGCCTTCCCTGATGCCGGGAGGATCGGCCGCGGCCTGGCCCTTCGTAAAGCCAATTTTTCAGGCTATCGCCGCCAAGGTCGAGGACGGAAGCCCCTGCTGCGACTGGGTGGGTTCCGACGGAGCAGGCCATTTCGTGAAGATGGTCCACAATGGCATAGAGTACGGCGACATGCAGCTCATCTGCGAGGTTTACCAGATCATGCGCGACAAGCTCGGCATGCAGGAAGACGAGATGAGCGCGGTTTTCGCGAAATGGAACAAGGGAGACCTCGACTCCTATCTCGTGGAGATAACCAGGGATATCCTGAAGTTCAAGGACGAGGATGGAGAGCCTCTCGTACGCAAGATTCTCGACACCGCGGGCCAGAAGGGCACGGGAAAATGGGCAGGGATCGCGGCGCTGGATTTCGGCATCCCGCTTACGCTCATCGGCGAATCCGTATTCGCCCGCTGTCTCTCGGCGGCGAAAGACGACCGCGTGGCGGCGTCCAGGATACTGAAAGGACCGGCGATCAAGTCATTCAAGGGCGACAGGGAAGCTTTCCTCGCCGATCTGGGCGCGGCGCTCTATGCCGCGAAGGTCGTTTCCTATGCCCAGGGTTTCCTTCTCATGAAGGAAGCGGCCAAGGAATACGGCTGGACCCTCGACTTCGGTTCCATCGCCCTCATGTGGAGAGGCGGATGCATCATCCGCTCGATTTTCCTCGGCAAGATCAAGGAAGCCTTCGACGCGGACGGAAAACTGGCGAACCTCATCATCGCCCCCTTCTTCGCCGCGAAACTCGCGGCCAGCCAGGACAGCTGGCGCAGGGTCGTCGCGGAATGCGCGATGTCGGGAATCCCCGCTCCGGCGCTCTACACGGCTCTTTCATATTATGACGGCCTCAGGACCGAAACCCTCCCCGCCAATCTGCTGCAGGCCCAGAGGGACTATTTCGGCGCCCACACCTACGAAAGAATCGACCAGCCGCGCGGCAAATTCTTCCATACGAACTGGACCGGGCACGGCGGTTCGACCGCGGCATCCACTTATACAGCTTGAGGAGGTACATAGAATGTCAGCCATGAAAATTCCGCCGAAGAAGGCGGATTCACTCGATTTCCTCGCCCTGGGCGCCCTCGTCACGAGGCTCGATCCGGGCATCGTTCCCTTCGGCTTCGCCGATACCTACCAAATTCACGTGTCGGGCGGCGAGTTCAATGTTGCGGCCAACCTCGCCCGCTGCTTCGGCCAGAACACGGCCATCGCGAGCGCCATGGTGGATTACCCGATCGGCGCCAAGATCGAGAGCGAAGCCCGCAAGATGAACGTCCAGGGCATCTACAAACGCTTCAGGCACGATGGCGTGCGCGGCCCGAACATGGCCCAGGTCTGGTCCGATAGGGGACAGGGCGTGCGTGCTCCCGTCGTCTTCTATAACAGGGCGAACGAGGCGGCGGCCCTTCTCAAGCCGGGCGATTTCGACTGGGACGCCATTTTCTCCAAGGGCTTACGCTGGTTCCATTCGGGCGGCATCTTCTCCGCCCTCTCTGCGACGACGCCCGAACTCGTCATCGAGGCGATGAAGGCCGCCAGAAAAGCGGGCGCCATCGTCTCCTTCGACCTCAATTACAGGGCCAAGCTCTGGGCGGCCAACGGCTCTTCCGCCTCGGCTCCCGAGATTCTCGGCCGCATCGCCGAACAGGTAGACGTGCTCGTCGGCAACGAGGAAGATCTCCAGATGGGCTTGGGCCTGAAGGGACCCGACATCCATAAGGCCTCGAAGCTCGATCCCGAGGCTTTCTACAGGACGATCGAGGAGGTCACGGCGCGCTGGCCGAACGTGAAGGCGGTGGCCACGACTCTTCGCGACGTCAAGTCCACCAACCGCCATCTCTGGAGCGCCGTTCTCTGGCTGGAGGGCGAGCGCTACGCCGCCCCGACCGCCGAACTCGACGTGTACGACCGCGTCGGCGGCGGCGACGGTTTCGCGGCCGGCCTCATCTACGGTCTGCTCGAAGGCAAGGATCCGCAGGAAGCGCTCGCCCTTGGCTGGGCTCACGGCGCCCTCCTCACGACCTTCCCCGGCGATACGACCATGGCTACCCTCGATCAGGTCGTTTCTTTCGCGAAGGGCGGCTCGGCGAGGATTCAGCGGTGAAAGCGCTCGTTCTCGAAGAGTACATGAAGTTTTCTTTCCGCGATTATCCTGACCCCAAGCTCCGGGATGAAAACGACGTGGTCGTCAGGGTGCGGGCGGCCGCCATCTGCGGGTCCGATGTCCACGGCATGGACGGCTCGACGGGAAGGCGCATTCCTCCCATCGTGATGGGACATGAGGCCTCGGGAGAAATCGTGGAGGCGGGCGCCGGCGTCAGGGATTTCAGGGTAGGAGACCGCGTCACCTTCGATTCCACCGAATATTGCGGCGAGTGCTTCTACTGCAAGCGCGGCGAGGTGAACCTCTGCGACAACAGAAAGGTACTCGGCGTCTCCTGCGGCGATTACCGACGGGATGGCACCTTCGCCGAATATATCGTCCTTCCCAAGAGGATTCTCTACAAGATGCCCGAAGCCCTGGATTTCGCGGCCGCCTCGATCGCGGAACCGGCGGCGGTGGCGGCGCACGCGGCCGCCATCACCCCCATAAAGATGGGCGATTCTCTCGTCGTTGTGGGCGCCGGGCTTATAGGGCTTCTTCTCATCCAGGTACTGAGGGCTCATTCCGCCGGCACGATCCTCGCGCTGGAAACCGATCCCGAACGGAGGGCAGCCGCCCTCGCGGCGGGCGCGTCGGCTGCCCTCGACCCCGCCTCCCCCGCGACCCAGGCCGCCCTCCCCGAACTCCCGGGCG
>Ga0074195_1001484_pt1 | contig 32814 bp, 33 predicted proteins | sample EPASupsiteHSE623_FD_64525 | JGI IMG/M metagenome (GOLD analysis project Ga0074195, IMG submission 64525) | Bioremediated contaminated groundwater from EPA Superfund site, New Mexico - Sample HSE6-23 | ecosystem: Environmental > Aquatic > Deep subsurface > Groundwater > Contaminated ... | reverse complement strand
ATCTTCGATGGTCCTACAGTCTTTGGCAAGTTCCTTTGCCAGTGTGTCTCTTGCGTTCTGCATAAACGGTCATCTCCTTTGTTTGGTAGTATTGACCATTTACACAAAACTTTTTACGTTCTCCAATTCGCGGCTTTAATAGGGCAGCCCAGCACACACCCTTCCTAGTATTAACTGATCTTGATGCTTCATACGAATGCCCTACTCATCTAATAGAGGAATGGCTACCGGAACCCAGACAACCTAACCTCTTGTTTCGTGTTGCAGTCAGGGAAGTTGAGGCTTGGTTACTTGCTGACCGCTTAGCTTTTTCTAAATTTCTGCACATAAGTATAGATCTAATTCCCGAAAATGCAGATGAACTTTTGGACCCCAAGCTTACTCTTATTAATCTTGCAAGACGTTCAACCAAGCGCGCCTTAAAAAACGATATAGTACCCCCCTTAAAAAGTACAAGAATTCAAGCTCCTGGCTACAACGCATGTTTAATTACTTTCGTTCATGAACACTGGAACGCCGAACGAGCGAGACAGAACTCATCCAGTTTAAATCGATTACTTAAATCCCTTGAGAACCTCGCAAATTTTCATGCGGAATGAAAAAGAGTCCTGCGCAGCCTGGCTGGGTTTTCTCTATTACCTGATGGACAGCGAGGTCTCAAGCCCCATTCTGATGGCCTCAGGTGGGTCGGCCGGCCTTAGAAAAGCCATGCGGTAAGTCTATCCGCGGGCACTCCGGCAACGGTGCAAGGTTCACACAAGAAGACATTCGCCACTCAGGACCAACAGGAAGCCATGAATCTTATCCCTACCCTCTATAGTGAGATGATTTTACAGGAAAATCGGACTTGACCCTCTTGGGGGTGAAACAGCTGGAGTTCAAAGCAAAACTGGTAAAATTCAATTCCTGGTCGTTATAAAGTTCCCGGGCACATTCCCCGGGAACTTTTATTCTGTTTCCATCGTCAAAACAGGTAATAAAACTGGGAGGGGTGGTTCTCCGGTGAAAAAAAACTTGCCTCTGATTGTAACCATAGCGGTTCTGGTTCTATTCTCCACCATGGCATTGACTGCTTCTGTGGCCCAAACCGAATCCCCAGCCGGCATCAAAATCTCCCTGGACGGGAAACTTTTATCTATGCCCGGAACCCAACCTGTCCTCACCGATGGTAGGGTTCTCATCCCCATGCGGGGTGTTTTTTCCGCTCTAGGGGCCGATGTTTCCTGGGACGGGCGGGGCAGAACCATCAAGGTTAACAAAGGCGGCACCACAATTGAGATTATGGTCGATAAGAAAACCGCATATCTTAACGGCCAGTTGATGAACCCCGCCTCTTTTCCGACTATCATGAGGGGTGTCACTATGGTACCCCTGCAGTTTATCACCGAAGCGCTGGGGGCAACCGCGGAATGGCAGGATTCAAACCAGACGGTTGTTATTGACACCCGGCTCAAAAGCCTGCCCGTATTGGGTTCTTACGCCAATTTGAAAGCCTTGTTGGCAGATGTGGACAACCGTCGTGCCCTGATGGATGAGGGTGTCATGGCCGGGGGCATGCCCCTGAGGAACAATGCCGTGAAATCAGCCGAATCGGCTGCACCCCAGGCAGCAAAGGAATACTCCAAAACCAACGTTCAGGTTCAGGGTGTCGACGAAGCCGATATTGTGAAAACGGACGGGCGTTTCATCTATCAAGTAAACAACCAACGGGTAATCGTGGCCCAGGCTTACCCGGCCGGGGAACTAAAAATCACCTCCCTCCTGAAATTCGATAATGAGCGGTTTGCCCCCCAGGAGTTGTACGTTGATCAAAAATACCTGGTGGTCATCGGAGCCAACAATGAACCCGTACGGATGGCGCAGTCGGGAGTTTCCGCAAAACCGGAAATATATCCGCCCGTGTTCATGCGGGGAACCGTGAAAGCTATCGTTTACGACTTATCGAACAAATCCAACATCAAGAAACTGCGGGAATTTGAACTGGAAGGCAGTTACGTCTCCTCCCGCAAAATCGGATCGTCCCTTTACCTGGTGGCCAACAGGTACATAAATTACTACTACATAATGGACGCCAGCAATAAGCAAGCCCAGCCGACGGAAAGCCCGCTGCCCTCTTACCGGGATACGGCTGCCGGGGATGGTTTTGTGCAAATAGGGTATAAGGACATTCGCTATTTCCCGGGCTGCGTTGAGCCCAATTACCTGATGATCGCGGCCCTAAACCTGGATGGCCCGAATGAGGAGGCGCAGGTTTCCACCTACCTGGGCGCCGGGAACAGCGTCTATGCATCGCCTCAGAATCTGTATGTTGCAGCGGCCCGTTATGAAATCAACAATGGGCCGGTAAGAACAGACAAACTCCGTGCTCCGGGGCTGCGGCCGCCAGTTCCGGCTGCCGACACTAAAACCGACGTTTTCAAGTTCGCCCTTGATCAAGGCCGGGTTACCTACAAGGGGAAGGGTGAAGTGCCGGGCACAACCCTGAACCAGTTTTCCATGGATGAATATGAAGGTCATTTCCGGATCGCCACAACCCGGGGGGAAGCATGGCGCAGCGATAACAACACCTCCAAGAACAATGTTTACATTCTGGATGGTGGTTTAAACACGGTGGGCAAGTTGGAGGGCATCGCTCCCGGCGAGCGAATCTACTCCGTCAGGTTCATGGGCAGCCGTGGTTACATGGTAACGTTCAAGCAGGTGGACCCGCTGTTTGTGATTGATTTAAAAAATCCGCAGTCGCCTAAAATCCTGGGGGCTTTAAAAATACCCGGTTACAGCAATTACCTCCACCCTTATGATGAAAACCATATCATCGGTTTCGGCAAGGATACGATCGAACTCGCACCGAAGGACTGGCAGGGCAAACCGATGGAAAGTATGGCTTTTTACCAGGGAATGAAAATGGCAATTTTCGATGTCAGCGATGTCAGGAACCCGGTAGAAAAGTTTGTGGCCAAGATCGGCGACCGGGGTACGGATTCGGACCTGCTGTGGAACCACAAAGCGCTGCTGTTTGCCAAAGACAAGAACCTGCTGGCCTTCCCGGTTACCGTCATGCAGGTTGAGGGCAGTTCCGTGGATGCAGGAGGCATCCCCGCCTACGGCCATTTTGCCTTCCAGGGCGCATATGTCTACAATATCGATCTGGTCAAAGGGTTTACTTTGAAAGGGAGAATCACTCACCTGACCGGGGATGATTACCTGAAGGCGGGAAATTCCTGGTATGATGGCAGCAAGAACATTGACAGGATACTTTTCATTGACGATGCACTCTACACTCTGTCCAAACAGACGATTCGAGCGCATCAGATAGCAACTCTCAAGGAAATTAACAGCCTGGAGATTCCCCGGGAACAGGCGAACTGAGGTCTCTCCCTCAACACTGGCTCTCCTTATGGTGGCGCTGGAAACGAAACCCCGCTCCAGGCAGCCGGCAGCGGGGTTTCGTTTACACTTTCTCTCAGGTTTTTAACAGCCGGGAGACTGCCGCCGCCACGAGGATGAGGGCGCCGAACAGCCCGAGAAGGACGGTCCTCCAATTTAGCCTCAGCGTCGAAACCCAGCCCGGTTCAGGGGCGCTTTTGCCCGCCACGCTTCCGGGACGGGTTTTCCGTTCCCCGGTGGCCCATCCTCCTCCCTCCTCCGGGTCAACCGCATAAATCCGGTCTGCCGGCAGCGGGTAAGTAGGGGAAGGAGCCAGATCGCGGATGAACATGGGGCCCCGGGCGTTGTTCTTCACTTCCTGCAGCTGTTTGGCGAACCCGGACAGGCAGAAGCTTTCCGAGTTTACCGCTTCCAGCAGTTCCTGGGCCGGATTGTCCGGGGAAACAGGGTTTCCCTTGTCCCCCAGCAAACGAATGACCAAGGTTTTCAGGGAGCAGTTGACGTCCTGGTTTAGTTCTACCGGAATGTAAAGGAGGAAAATCTCCAGGGGTTTCGGCTGCACATAGATGCAATTTCCCTCAAGGACAAAGGAACGGTCGTCCAAAAGGAAACTCTTGCTTTCCAGGATCAATGACACAATCCGGTCAATAATTAAAATGAGATCAGCCGCTTGAAACTTTTGCCGTTTGACAAAGTCAGTAAGGCTGACTAGGCCGCTCACATCATAGCTCAACCTGGTTTCACCGTCTTTTTCCCTGATGCCCGGACCGATAATCCCGGGGATTTTATTTCTAGCGATCATTTCCACTTGAAAATCAATTAGTTCGGTTCTCAATTCCTCTGTCGTCAAAACCAAAACTCTTCTTGAGGAACCGGTGTCCCAGAAGGTTTTGAAACCCAGAAGTGAGTCGCCCAATATCCCACCCCCTCACCGTCGTGAACTAACGACTGAACCGGTCACCCCTTGATCGGCGGTAGTTGTGTTGCTTACAACTTTTGGAGTACGAGAAACAACTGCAGCAGGGTCCCGGATACAATGGCCGGGGAAAAGGGAAACTTGGCAGTTGTGTCACCCTGAGAGCAATACGCTGGCAACCCCCGGAAAAACAGGGCAAATTTGCAGTAGTTGAACAAATACTTCATCCGCGTGCAAAACTCTTTCCGCCTGAAAAGAATCACCACCGCCACCAGTCCGCCGGCATAAACTGAAAACACAAAGCTGTACATGACGAACGGCAGTCCCATGATTGCCCCAATGGCCCCGAACAGCTTGATATCCCCCGCGCCCATCACATTGATGCAGAAAAGGACTGACAACAGCAGCACCGGGGCCAACCAACCTTCCAAAGCCATCAGGAGGCCGTCCGGACCGTGCTCGCAAACATTAACCAAAACGCCCGCAGCGGCGGCGGGAAGGGTTACCCAGTTCCTGATCTTCCTCTCCCTCAGATCAGAAACAACGGACAGGCCCAGGGCAATCAACAGCAACACCGACTTAAGGATGAAAAAACCGTTCAAGACCCATCACCTCCCTGTTCGTCAACCCATGCCCTCTCCACGGCGGTGTTCGACAGGGATATCTCGGGGCAGGGTATAAACGGAACCGGGATTTTGACAGTGTAACGGACAACAAGGGCAATATCGTCACCGTCCAGAGGAACTCCGTTCACATTTCCACCTGGGGGGCTTCCAGGGTCATATACTTTGATCAAGGCAATGCAAAACTCCTCGTCCTCAAGCCCCCCAAGGGGGTACAGCCTTTTAATGTTACGGCGGGCAGCACCCTCAATTGCATTTTTCAGAAGGGTCCCAACAATCTTGTCCCCCTGAGCCAGTAGTTCCTGTTCCACTTCTTTGCTTATGGAGGAAATGACTCCGGTTGGATTCCCTCCGGCAACATCGCCATTGGCTTCCCCGCCACTGCGGGGGCCGGAATTCTGGAGCGGCAGCAGGTCCTTGAGGCTGCCTGACTGCAAAAGTTTAAACGCGTAAGACTCGGCCGCAATCTGCTTCACCGTCTCACTGACAGCATGATCCATGGCCACATATACCATGGCCACCCTGGTGCAGTTGATTAGAACCAACATCAAGGCAAGGAATAAAGGGAATACAATTGTGGCTTCCAGTGTCAGGCTTCCTCGCTCCCGGGCCAACAGTCCCTGCAAATGCCCCCCTCCCCCCTATCTCAATGTTGTGAAGCTTAATAACTGAACTCAACGGTCTTGGAAATATAACATCTTCCTTCCCTGATGCGGGTGTCAAAAGGGCCTTGATCCAAATTTTGGACGCCGGCGAGAGGCAGAAACCACAAGGGAATGGAGACGTTCACTTGGCCGCCCAACTGGGTATAAGATTGACCCGGGTCAATGCCGCTCCTGGCCTCAATTAGTTCTGCAATCCTGGTCAGTTTCCGGTTCTCATCCTGGTCCAGTAACAACAGCAGCCGTAAATGGTCTTTGTAATTCAATCTAATGTTCAGTTTGGCCAAGGGGTTGGCGGAACTGGGGCGCATCTCCGCTATCAGCACCGAACCGCCCCCTCGCAGTATTTTCGTATCGTCTGCCGCATCAATGGCAGCCATAGCGAGGGCATAGATCGTTCTTAATAACGGATCCTCCGGGATTTTACTGAAGGCGAAGTAAGCCAACATGTCCAGGGCAAACCGTACCCCATATATTTTTGCCGCTGCCTCAGCCCGAACGGCCTCCGGTGAAGCACCGGGGGACATCCCGGAAAACAGGATATATTCCACTTCCGTACTTTTGTACCGGTATTCTGCGCCCCCTTTGGGGTCCGTCTGGTACGACAAACGGGCCAGGGCATATTCGTTGACGAACAACTGGTCCCTGAGCCCGGCCAAGGTTCCCTCAAGGCCGAAGATATCGTCCATCAACTTCAAGTTGGTATCCACGGCCGCGTCCACGTCACCGTTCGAGGACGGGGAAACAGCCTCCGCCGCGACAATGGCCGAACTGCCCGGCGGGTCGGTTCGCCTCTGCTCCCGATTTTCCCCGAGTGCGGCCGCTTCCTGTTTCAGCTTTTTGACAGACTGATCCAGACTGCGCCGGGTGCCGTCGAGACTGCCGGTTTCGGGTTGACTGCCCGTCTTGGCTGCCGAGCTATTTGGTTCCACCTTCTGCCTCTTTTCCAGGGCGTCAAGTTTGGCCTGAATTTCGTTTCGCGTTTCCTGGGACTCGGCCAAATTCCGGTCCACCGCTGCCTTCCTTGTCCGTATCTCTTGCTGCAGTGCCGTTTTTTGGGCTTTTAGCTGCCCCGGCGGTGTGCCGCCGCTGCCTCCGCCGCGGACACTGTCACTCTCTCTATCCAATGATGCCAGCGACTCCTTGGCCCTGGCCATTTTTTCCCTGTTGTTTTTTAAATCCCTGTTGATTTCACCGACTCTTTTGATGTCGTCATTGATACTCCGGACCTGTTTTCGGGATTGGTTCAGAGTTTTAAAAGAGTCTGCAGTTCCCCGGATCATCTTGAATTTGTCCAGGAGATCCTGGGCCATACCAATGGGGGCAGCGTATTTCATCTCCTCCAGAATCTGTTGTTTGAGGACCGGGGGATCGGCAATCGGTCTACCGAGGAGCAGTTCACTTCCTTCGTACCGAAAACTCAACAGATCAAACCTTTGCCCGGCCGCCAACGACAGATTCGCCTTGACATACCGGTCCAGTTCCGCTTGCCGGTTAGGCTTGTTGGTGGCAAACAGCCCGTAGCCGTTGTGCAAGGGTGTGTTAAACTCCGCCAGGACCGAGCGGGCGGATGTGTTGGCCGCCCTCCTCAGCTGGTTTTGAGCTACTTTTATCCTGGCCAAATCAAGGAATAGGCCAATGAATAAGATCATGGCCATAAACACGATCACCAGGTAAATGGTTACCGTGCCTTTTTCGTCTTTGTATTTAACCGTAGAGATTTCGCCGGTTAAACAGGTTGCCATTTCGCCCTCTGGCCGCCCGGTCATTTCCCGTTGTACCGGGCCGAAATGTTTTTGGCGCAGTCAAGGCACATGTAATAACCTTCTCTGTTGGCCTCCGCCGCGGAATTGAACTCAATCAGGTTCGCTGGTTTAATGTGGGATATATGCCGGCAGTTTGGATCAGCGTGAAAAACCCTGACCGTCCCTGTGCCGTCATTGGCAGATGTGGCATAAACCTTCTGGCCGGGTCTGAAAAGCCTTTCCGCCAGGTCTACATTCCGGATCAACTCTACGGGTTCGGTAACATCGGCTTCGGCTCTGGCGGTGACATGATCGGGGAAAACATGTTCCAACCACGTCGCAGGCATAATGATGTCCTGGCTGACACCGATAGATACGGTCCGTTTGATAAACACGCGGTTGGAATAGCCGGCGCTGATCGATTGGCCGCCCGGGGCGGCTCTCACCTGGAATACCCCATACTTCAGTTTTTGCCGGGCGAAATTGACGGCATCTGTCAGTTTCTTCCCCACCAGGTCATCGCCCTGGAAGTCACTCAGGCGCCAGTACAACCCATCCCGGTTTTTGCCAGCGCCGGCCCCATCCTCAAGGCCCATGTAACTGTTGTTCCAGGTGGCTGCCCTCTGCTTCGCCGTATAAACCACCGCATCCAGGAGTACCAGCTTCTGGTACAAATACATGGCGAAAAACACCAGGGTGATCAGGAACAGCATGATTACCGGGATAATGATACTGGCTTCAATGGTGTAACTTCCCCTGGCATCAGCCAGCAGTCTCTTGCCCATGCCACCACCCCTCAATTGGCTTCTGCCGGGCTGGCCGGCCCCAAACCGGCACCCGGGTTGGTACTCTGCCCGATATAGGTGTTGTACCAGTTGAACAGCGTCCTGCGGAAAGCAAAAGCAAGAGTGACCAGGACGACAAGGATTATAACCATTTCAATGGTTTCCAGCCCGTCCTCGTTTCGAAAAAAACGGCGCCCAAAATTCTTCAGCGATTTCATTTGTTTCACCCCCCTCCGCCTTATCTGCTCATGGTGATTACTGCAGGTGCCATCACAATAATGGCGACAGCCACAAACACCATGACCATGGGAACCACAAGTTTGGACGATGCTTCCTCCCCCTGTTTCCTGGCGATATCTTTCCGGCGTTCCCAAGCGTCCAGGGTCAGGGTCCTTAACACATGAACAAGGTCCGCACTGCCTCGGGTCAGGTTCTGCAGCACCGTAGATACAAACCGGGTCACCTCCGGAACCTTGCACCTCTGGGCAAGATCCTCATAAGCTTGACTGATGGGTTTTCCAGCCTCGATCTCTACCAGTAGCAACGTCATTTCCTTATATAAAGGCCCGCGATTTTCCCGACCCCGGACCGCTTTCTGCAAAGCGACCGACAGCGGCAGGCCAGCGTTTACCAGCAGGGTAATCGTGTTCAACAGTTCGGGCAGGTCGATCAGGATCTCTCTTTTTTTTATCCTCAGTTTTTTGTCTAGTTCCCGGTCCGCCCAGTAAAAAACCAAGGCCACAATTGCCAGGCCGAATACGAAAAACGCGAAATCAACCTCGCCCAATAGGGAAACCAAAATAAGGGAAAAACCGACGGAAACAACCAGCACCACCCTCTGGCCCCAGTGGATTTTATAGAAGCCCGCCACTTCCCGGCGGCCATACAGCTCAGCCAGTTTCCCCTTCACCCTTGTTTCATAACTGGGGTTAAAGTCCGGGGGAATCACGGCCGCCAATCGAAAGCCAATCGGGGCAAGGTACGGCAGCTTGAACCCGTACTCGTTCAGTTCCCGAATATGGGCAGTAGGTTTTTTTCGGGGCACTATGAGAGGAAAGACGAATAGGGCTGCCAGAACCAACGCCAGAAATACTCTCAAAGCTGATCACACCCTGATATCAAATATTTTACTGGACACCAGGTAGGAAACCCCTAAAATCAGAAGGGCGACGGCCATCAGGACATAGCCTCTGATAGAGGTGTAAAGGGGGTCCATGTAGCCGGAACCACCAAATTTTATCAGGGCAATAAAGATGAACGGCATGTAGTTCAGCATTTTCTGTTCGTACTTCTGTTTGGCCAACAGCAGTTCAATGTCCTCGCTGATTTCGATCTTCTCTCCGATGATGGTGGCCGTGTTTTTTACGACCTGCACCAGGTTGCCGCCGGTTCGCCTGCAGGTGACCATCGTGTCGGCGAAGTTCTGCACATCCTCCAGCCCGGATCGCGCGGCAAAATCCAGAACCGCGTGTTCCAGAGGTTCGTTCAGTTCAATTCTCCGGCAGATCCCCTCGAACTCCTTGACTATGTGTGTATTGGGGTCGGAATACAGCACCCGAAGATCGTTCAAGGCCTCGGTAAACGCACTCTCCAGGGATCTCCCCACGCTTAAGGATGAGGACAGGGAGTACAGGGCGTCTTTAAACTGTGAATTCAGTTCGGCCCTCCTCCGGCGGGCTAAATCGCGGCACTTGGATCTCGGGTACCAGACACAGCCCGATGCCATCAGGAGGGAGAGAACAACGTTGCTAAAAAAAATGTAGCCAAGGGCAAACAAGGCGGCAGCTGCCATCAGCGTGTATTGCCCCTTTTCTCTTTTGCCCATGACGTAGTTCTTATAGTCCGTCAAGTCATACATTTTCATCAACCAGCTCTCGTTTTCACTTAAGGTTAACGCCTGCCATTTTCAGTTTCAACGTATGGATCAACCTGTTACCAGTGCTTTTCAAGGAACCGATCACTTCTTGATCCGATTCCCCTTCTTCATGGAACTGGAACAACGGGTTGAGGGCTATGTCCCCATCGGCGAACCCGGCAACCTCGGAGATTTCCATCACCCGGCGCGACCCGTCTCGGAGGCGGCCCAGGTGAATAATGATATCAAGTGCAGCGGCAATCTGCTGTTGGATTACCTGTACCGGCAGAGAGGCGGCACTGAGAACCATGGTTTCCAGCCGGCTGAACATGTCCCTGGTAGTGTTGGCATGCCCGGTGGAAAGAGAGCCGTCGTGCCCGGTGTTCATGGCCTGAAGCATGTCAAGGGCTTCCGTACCTCTTACCTCGCCGACGATAATCCGGTCGGGCCTCATCCGCAGCGAAGTCCTGATTAAGTCCCGGACCGTGATTTCTCCCCTACCCTCGGTGTTGGCAGTCCGGGTTTCCAGCCGGACGAGGTTTTTGATATTACGCAGCTGAAGCTCAGCCGAATCCTCAATGGTGATTACCCTTTCCTGAGAAGGGATGAAGTGGGCCAAAGCGTTGAGAAAAGTTGTTTTCCCCGATCCAGTCCCCCCGCTGATAAAGATGTTGTACCTGGCGCGGACCAGTTTTTCCAACAACACCGCCGCTTCATCGTTTAACGAGCCAAACTCCACCATTTTTTCCACTGTGAGCGGCTTTTCGGAAAACTTGCGGATGGTCATAGTGGGACCGTTGAGAGCGACAGGAGGCAAAACCACGTTAACCCTGGAGCCATCCTGAAGCCTGGCATCAACAATGGGGGTAGCCTCGTTAACAACCCGGTTCACCTTGGCCACAACCGACTGAATAATGTTTTCCAGCTTGGCCGGGTCTTCGAATTTCAAATCGACCTGTTGGATCTGGCCGCTTTTTTCAATAAAAATTTCGTCCGGGCCGTTAACCATGATGTCAGTGATTGTCTCGTCATCCAACAGCGGCTGGATGATGTCCAACCTCCTCATGGAATTAAAAACGGCCGAAATCAGCTCGTGCTTGTGGGAAAGATTCAGGTACCGGCTCCGACTTTTTTCCACAACCACTTTGGTAATCACATCTTTGATGTCGTCGTCCTTAAACTCTCTGGACAGGTCCACCCTGGCACTTACTTCTTCCCGTATCTGCCTGACGGTTTTGTCAAAATCGTCTATTAACATTTCATAAACCCCGAAATCTTAAATGATTAATCTGGCCAAACCATCAAGGTAGCTGCCGAACATCCGATCAATGTCAAAAAAATAACGGCCGTTGTCGGCAGACCACAGGTTTGCAAAAAAAGGAATGGCGAACTTGATTTTTAAGCCGTATTCGCCCAGATCGGCAGCGGGGGCCCCGGCGCCTTTATTAATCACAGGGATCAACTTCTCCATCAAGCCGGTCTGGTCCCAACCCGGTTTTCGGAACTGGCTCAAAAAAGCGTCCATTTTGGACCGGCAGGCACAGTCGGGAACCTGAATCAGGACCACCCTGTCGCTGCAGTCAAGTGCGGTCATAGTTGTATTGGTTATCGCAGAATCCAGGTCAAGCAGGATGACATCGTATTTTCCGGTCTCTTTCATCTTCATCAGGAGCAGCCGTAACTGGTCAGTCCCTATTTCGGACAATTCTAGAAGCGACTGCGGGGGCTCCAAAAAGAAAAAGTGGCGATGGGGATCCCTCCCCTTGTGCAGTTCAACTTTTACCGGCACCGAATCCGGGTTTTCAATCAAGCCTAACAGAACATGTGTCAGTCCGTCGTTTCCCGAGCACGGCAGGGCTGCCGCCATCGAATTCACTGTCTCCAAACTGAGGCAAAAAACAGACAGGCCCAATTCCCCCAACCTCCCGGCCAGCCCAAGAGCTATAGACGTTTTTCCGGCCCCTCCTGCCGGAGAGTAGATGGAGACCAGCAGGGTGTTGTGCAATCCGGAAATCAGTCGCACCGCATGATTCTTTTTGGCGGAATAACTGTCTAATACCTGCATCATCAGCCTATCGCCAGATTGAAACTTATCAAAGGCCAGCCAGTCACCATATTGTTTGGAGTCTTGGCCTTCCGACAGGACACCTACGAGCCCGATATTGGCATCCTGCGGCACTTGGGAACCCAGGAACGAAGGGTGAACCAGGAGAATGTCGACTGGTTCACCCTCGGTCCGCAAAAATGTTTCTAACAGCTCCACCCTGGTGTATGATGAAACCCGGATGCGCGAACAAAAGGCTGCCTCGATATACTCCGACAACCTGTCCACATATTGGCCATCAGGGTCAGCAATCACCAGTCTTAACTTATTCGTTGATATCAACCCCCAAGAAAACCAATCTATTACCAAATATTAGACAATGAGGGTTATTTTTCCTCTTTTATGTCGAACTTCTTTTTTGCTTAAACTACAAAAAAGAAAGTGGTTCGAATTTCCCGGATTCAAACCACCTTCTTTTCGAATTTGCCAACGGTACCCGTCACATAGCGACAAGTTCTTTGATGCTGATCTCCTTGCATGTCTCCAAATCAATAAACTCCCCATTTTCTGCTTGAACGACGGGACGGGCGCCCATGAACTTGCCAAGATAAACCACTTTGGCCTCTCGGCCGTCACTGAGGCGAACTATGTTTCCCACAAAGTAGTCGCGGATATTGTTTAAGAAGGTGGTGCAGATGGCCGGATCAAGTTTGTTAAACATCTCGCCAATCAACATTTCGGCCACAGCGAATGGGGTTTCCCGGCGGCGGTACACCCTGTCTGACGTCACGGCATCATATATATCGGCCACGGCAATAATGCGGGCATAGGGGTGGATCTTTTCCCCCGCCACCCCGAGCGGGTACCCGCTTCCATCCATGCGCTCGTGGTGCTGAAGCACTCCCAGCATTACCCCATTGGAAACATGGCCCGTTTTCTTGAGCAGTTGGAAGCCGCTGCTTGCATGAGACTGCATCAGTTCCATCTCTTCCGGTGAAAGCCCGACTGGTTTATTCAGAATTTCCAGGGGGACTTGGGCCTTCCCAATATCGTGCAGCAGCCCCGCCAGGATTAGATCCTTGAGGTTTTCCCCTGTATACCCCGCCCATTTTCCCAGCAATCCTGATATTACGGAAACATTGACGGAATGATGAAATGTGTAGTCGTCAGGCCGATGAACCATGTGTAAATGGCTGATTACCCCGGTGGCGGTGACCAGTTGATCGATGGACTCGTCCGCCAGTTCCCGCATCTGTTTGATCTGTACTTCGTTACTATACCTGACCGCATCAAAGGACTGGTTCAGTACCGCGACCGTACTCTGATACCCTTTTCTGAACTCGTCCCTTGCTTCCGGTTCGGGCAAATCAAAATAGATAAGGGCAGACGCCGGGGCCGCTGCCTGTTCCCGGATATCAACAAAAGAAATGCCCCAGAATTTCAGCCTATCAATTAAAGAAGCGGTGAGAACCGTGCCCTCTTCCAAAAGGATCTTGCCGTCGCCGGAAAGAATCATTTTGCTGATCTGCATCCCGGGAACAACACTGCTGATGGGAAACCGTTTGCTTTGGCACCTGTTATTATTGTTAGCTGGCATGTTGAGTCCCCCTGCCCCGCGCTACGGGGAAATGCCGATGTTTTCCCTGTCATACCCCTGTTCAATGCTACCATTTTCCACAAAAAGAGGGATTTCCCTTCTTGGCTAAAAAGAAAAAAACGGCCTCCCGCCGCCCGATGAATTTTTTGCTTTCAATTTCATCAAATATCACGGCGTTCGAATATGCACTAAGGCTGCGCAGGACCCAACCCTTCTCCGATCAACTCGCCATTGCTGCCGATAATCACATGCGCCAGAAAACGGCCGTGCCTGCCATACCGATAACGGACATCTTCCCAGGTGATAACCGTCCGGTCTCCGGCCCGCTGTTCAGTGGCAGCCGGGAACCTGGCAAAATCAAGGAATACCTCAACCGATGGTGAGTTGTATGCCAGCTGTGGCAGTCCGTCACTGTTTTTAGGAACTTCGGCCTCCACAGCAATTTTGCCAATAAAGGTGTCCACACATCCGGTAACGAACTGATCCCCCTCGTCCCGGACGAATTTCCAGGTCCTCAGTCCCAGAAGTCCGGGCAGCACGGCCAAGTTCCCCAACTTCCCAGGCACGGCCTGTCTGAGGAACCGCTCGGCCCTCTGCCGGCTGATGAGACGGGCCAGTAGATAAACGGAAACCAAACCGAACCCAAGAACGGACGCCAAAACCGGCCGGTCTGTCAGGCTTGCGGTAAGCGGGACCAGCCCCAGCAGAATCATCAGGACGGGATCCACAATCATTAACAGGTCGTATGCATATCGCCGCCGGGACCACGGCCAAGCCACCCGGGTTCCGTAAGAGGTCAACAGATCCAGGAACACGTGGATCGCCTCTGAAAGTACACTGAAAGCGAAAAGGGCAATAAACGGTTCCCCTGGGAAAAAAGCCCGAACGACAGCAGCCACGGCCATGCCCCCGAGAAGGACACCGGGAACAGAGTGGGTGAAACCGCGGTGGTGCTTAAGATACGGCAGGCTTCCCCGGAACCGGGCCACAATATCAGCATCGGGCACCTGAGAACCCAGGAAGGATGCCCACCAGGTCGCACCCGGTGCCACAGTTGTGAACGGCTTCTCGGCCACCGACAGGGCCAACCCGGTCAGGGCGTGTGTAATAGGATCCATGTCATCCTCCATTGTTTTAGGGCTACGATTGATAACAGCGGCAGTGGGTATTCTGCCCGAAAAATTCCGGGGCAGTCCCGGCCACCTAGCAAAAAGGAGCAACTTTAATTCAGTTGCTCCTCGTGTGCTCAAACAGGATCCTCGCCATTACAAGTTTCTTACCCCTGGTTACTGCTCGCTGCTTTCTTGGCGACAATGTCCTCGGCGATCCGCTGCGGCACTTCTTCATACTGGTTGAACACCATCCGGTAGCTGCCGCGTCCCTGGGTGATTGATTTCAGGTCTATGGCATATCGGAACATCTCGGACAGCGGTACCTGGGCCCGGATAATCTGCAGCCTTCCCTGCGGTTCCATTCCCAGGATCCGGCCGCGCTTCCCGTTAAGATCCCCGATAATATCGCCCATGAACTGTTCCGGAACCGTGATTTCCACGTTCATGATCGGTTCCAAGAGAACAGGTTTGGCCTTTTCTACACCTTTCTTGAAGGCCATGGCAGCGGCAATCTTGAATGCCATTTCCGAGGAGTCAACCGTATGATATGAACCATCATAAAGGGTGACCTTGATATTGGTCGCCGGATATCCCGCCAGTACCCCATCGGCCATGGCTTCCCGGACGCCCTTTTCCACCGCTGGGAAGTACTGTCTCGGCACGGCACCGCCGAAAACCTTTTCCTCAAACTCAAAGTCTTTGCCTTCCAGGGGTTCCACAGTGAGCCACACGTGGCCAAATTGACCATGACCGCCGGTTTGTTTCTTATGCTTCCCTTCCACCTGGACCGAGGTCCGGATGGTTTCCCGGTAGGGAACCTTCGGGTCTGCAGTGCCCACTTCCACCCCGAACTTCCGCTGCAGTTTCTCAATGGTGATATCTACATGCATTTCACCCATTCCGTAGAGCAGGGTTTCCTTTGTTTCCACGTTCTTCTCTACTTTCAGGGTCGGGTCTTCTTCCAGAATTCGGCTTAAGGCACTCCCCAGTTTATCTTCGTCGCCTTTGCTCTTGGGTGCGATGGCCAGGGCCAGAGTCGGTTCAGGGAACGATATTCCTTCCAGTTGAGACGGTTTATCTTTCCGGCAAATGGTATCACCGGTGGAAGACTCCTGAAGTTTGGCCAGGGCACCGATATCCCCCGCATGCACCTCCGTGACGGTATCCTGAGTCTTTCCGCGCACAATCAGGATCGACCCGATTTTCTCTTCTTTCTCTTTGTTGGCATTGTAAATGTAAGAATCGGATTTCATGATTCCGGAAAACACCCGGAAAAAGGTTAACTTGCCCACATAGGGGTCGGCCAGGGTCTTAAAGATTAAAGCCGCCAGGGGTTCGGCCGTGAGATTGCTGCCTGCAACCGCCGGGAGTTCGGCCGGGGACGGAAGATTGTCTACAATCAAGTCCAGAAGCGAGGCGACTCCGATCATCTTCAGTGCCGAGCCGCACAGCACCGGAACAAATGTCCCCGCGTGCAGAGCTTTTTTCAACCCCAGCAATACTTCATCCTGAGTCAGTTCTTCGCCCTCAAGGTACTTTTCCAACAAGCTGTCATCGGCTTCGGCCGCAGCCTCCACCATGGCCTCCCGATACGTACCGGTGCTGTCCTGAAGGTCGGCTGGAATGTCCGACTCCGTTACCTTCCCGGTGGCATCAAATGACAGGGCCTTCATGCGGACAAGGTCCACAATGCCGGAAAACGAGGCTTCCGCCCCGATGGGAAGAAATATCGGGACTACGTTTTCGGAAAAAGTCGATTTCATGTTGTCCAGGACCCGGTAAAAGTTGGCGTTTTCACGGTCCATCTTGTTGATAATGGCAACCTTGGGAATGCCGGCGTTGCTGGCGAGTTCCCATCCTACTTCTGTCTGCACTTCGACGCCGGACACGGCACACAGGACGATCAGGGCCGCATCCACGGCACGGATGGTTGCCTTAACTTCCCCGATAAAGTCCGAGTAACCGGGGGTGTCAATGATATTGATTTTGTGGTTCTTCCATTCACACGGGGCCAGAGTAGCATTAATAGTAATTTTCCTTTTTATTTCCTCCGGCTGAAAGTCCGTGGTAGTAGTGCCCTCGTCAACTTTTCCCAGACGGGTGACAGCCCCGGCCGCGAACAGCATGGACTCGGTCAGGGAGGTTTTCCCCGCCCCACCATGGGCAAATACGCCGATATTTCTGATCTTATCTGTCTGGTAAACCTTCAACAAAATGCCCTCCTTCATGCAGGCCAAAATGCCTAATGCTTGTCATAACATAACTATTTTATATTATCTAACTTTGATTGAAAATCCTTTTTTTGTCGTTAATATTTTGTATACAGATCAGGAAAATTATACCTTGTCTGCTATTCCCCAATCAAAGTACACTCTCGGGTCTATTACATTAAAGCCTTATAAAAAAAGTAGTCTCAAGCCCCCCGGTTGTAACCGGTTGGTGAGACTGGACTTCAGGCCGGATTTTGCACCGGGCCTGGAACGCCGAAACTAAACTTATCAAGGACTCTAGTGGTGTGCCGGCGCGTCGTTTGAAACCGGCTTGCTGCCTTTGGATGCGTGCAAAGCTATAAAATATATTGCGAGTAATTGAACGATAAATACGCCGATTGTCAGGATGGCCTTCATTTTTAATCCCCCTCTCTGTCCGATAATCCGCAATAACTTTTTGGTTTTTTATCATACCGCCTCGTCAGCAGGAATAGCTACTGATTGGCAGGCGGAGGCGGAGTCTGACTACCGGGTGTGCCGGGTAGCGCCGGGGGCTGTTCTATGATTTCTCCCGGTTGTGACGGATTCTCCCCCGGGGCGCCGTTCTGATCGCCGGGGTTCGTGGTGGAACCCCCGGGCGCCTGGTTATCCCCCGCCGGGGGCTCCGTGCCTCCGGGAAGGGTCACATCATCTGTTGGGGGGTTTGCTACCGTGCCGTCCGGTTCAGGAATTTCATCACCGGGAATGGCCGGCTCTGTGACTGGATTTTGATCTCCACTGGGTTGCTTGTAAGAGCTTCCCGCGGTTGCGATGGCAACAGGGGATGTCTTTACCACTTTCGGAGTGGTTACCCCGGCCAAGAGCAGGGCAGTTACTTCCCTGGCTTCCGCGGGATCCACCTGCCAGTAGCTGACACCGTCCAGGGTTAGGAACTCCCCGGGCAGAGTCTGAGTCAGGATATCGCTGCTGTCCAGGTCCCGCTGCAGTTTGACCATGGTCAGCATCTCCTTGATCCCCATGTCCGTTTTCACCGCCCGTCTGATCTCGGGGATCAGCCGGGGAAGTTTAGGAACTGTTTTCAACTGCAATGACTCTTTTACCAGAGCCTGAAGAAACTTCAGCTGGTGCTGGGTACGGTCGATGTCCCCCAGAGCGTACTGCCGGTAGCGGACATACTGCAGGGCTTTGTCCCCGTCCAGCCTCTGCTCCCCCTTCTTCAAGTTGATGGTGATATCAATTCCCTTGTAGTGCATATCTTGATCCACGTCGATGTTGACACCCCCCAGGGTGTCAACAATATCCTTGAAACCGTCGAAGTTGGTCAGGACATAGTGCGCAATTTGAACATCGACAAGGTCCTCCACGACCTGGCGCATCAGTTTAACCCCGCCCAGGGTCGTGGCCGAGTTTATCTTCTGCCATCCATGTCCGGGTATCTCCACCCGGGTATCGCGAGGAATGGACAGGAAGCTGATCAACTGCGTGTCCCAGTTGACATTGACCAGGACAATAGAGTCCGCGCGAGCTGTTTTCTCGCCGGGGCGGGTATCCACGCCCAGCAGCAGGATGTTGAATTGGCCCCCGGTTTCGGTCCTGGTTCCAACAGTTTCCTCTTTCTTTTTGCCCCACCCACAGCTGACAAGGGTCAATGCCATGGCTGTAAGCAGAACCGCTGTGACCAACAGGTGGAAAAATCGCTTCATGTGCTACCTCCGCTTCGTCCCCTACCCACCCTGATACCTACCATTTTAGACCTACCCACCCCAAATTTCAAGCTTCCTTGTCCCCGCCGACGACAAGGGAAGCTTCGAACTCTCTGCTGCGCCCGTATATATCCCGTACAACTGGGCTTAATAATTAATGACTTTAATTCAAGGGGGTGGCAAAATGCAGATTAGCGGGCGCAACAAACTGCGGGGTCGGGTTAAACACATTGACCAGGGAACAGTAATGGCCGAAGTCGTCGTGGACATCGGCGGCCATGAGGTGGTCGCCGCCATCACCAAAGATTCAGTGGCCGAGTTGCACCTTCAGACAGGAGATGAGGTGACGGCACTGGTCAAAGCCACATCCGTGATGATCATGAAATAGGGCCGCCGTTGGCGGTCCATACTCTGGGCAAGCAGAACTCCCCCTTGTCCGGTTCATATGGGCCGAAGCCTAACCATTATCAGGTCCGTTCCACCATCTGGCCTTTCTGCAGCAGAACCCTCCCCCGGGCCATGACCGTGTCAATCTCCAGGTCCGGGGTCAACAGCAGAAGGTCTGCGTCCCGGCCGGGGGCCAGTTTACCCTTGGTCGGCAGTTTGAGGACCCTGGCCACGTTCTCCGTAGCCAGGCGGAGGGCATCATCAAGCGGTAAGACCCCTTTTGTCACCGTTTCCCGCAAATCTTCCCACAGCACCCGGACGCGGGCAACATTCATTTTGAACAAATTTGCTTCCTGGTCAAACACCGGCAGGCTGCCATTGCCGTCTGAACTGACCGTTACCCGGCTGATAGAAACATTCCTCTCTTGAAGATACTTGAGAACCCAAGGAACCGATAACATACCTCGCTGTTCTTCCTCAGCCGAAACCCCTGCCGTCAGATCAATCGTCCCGCCCATCTCGGTAAAAATGACTCCCTGTTCCACCAGTTTAATCGACCGGTTCATATGCGTGGGAACAAACTGGCTTGCGGGAATCTCTGTCTCTCTAACGATTTCCAGGATATGGCTCAATCCATTCCTTCCTTCCCCAATGTGAAGGTGCAGGACACCCGCCTTCCCCCCCAACAGTCCCCCTACACGAGCTTCAGAGGCTACTCTGGCGATTTCGGCTGTGGACATCTGGGGGGAGCGGTGATCAGAAACAGCCAGTTCTCCGATTCCCACCACCTTATCGATGAGAGCAACGTCAGACATGGTCGATCCGGTCAGGCTGCTGGCGTCCATGGAATAGGCACCTGTATAAATGAAGGTTGTTAAACCCTGGACTTCCAGGCCTTTTGCCTTGGCCAGGAGGGTTGTCATTTGCCTGGTGACGCTGTCCACACCCAGGACGCCCACTACGGTCGTCACACCGGCTGTCACCAGGGCACTGAGGGAAACCTCGGGTGTCCTGGTAGCAAAACCGCCTTCTCCTCCACTACCAATAATATGAACATGCTGGTCAATGAGGCCCGGCACCACCATTTTCCCAGCGGCATCAATAACCACCGGGGGAACCGGCAGGCCTCCGGAGTTGATATCCTCCCCTATGGCCAGAATTCGGTCAAAGGCGACCAGGATGTCCTTCCGCCCCAGATAATCAGGGGCGTAAACCTCCCCGCCCCGAATTAAAGTCAACATTCTGATACTCCTTCAATCAGACAGATTGGCAGCAGATCATATATCTTTTCCAAAAGGTAGTCCGGGTCGTCCGCGATCAAATCATGCTGAGGGATAATGCTCCACAGGGCCGCAGCACACTTGACCCCGGCATTGCGGGCGCATTTAAGGTCGAAGGGGCTGTCCCCCACCATCAGACTTGTTTCCGGAAGCCCCGGCAGCAGGGTTAATGCCTTCTCGATCGGGTCGCCGAGCGGCTTATGACGTTCGGTGTCTTCGAAGGTAACCACAACATCCAGAAACCGGTCCAGGCCAAACAGGTGAATTCCCCTCGTGGCCGTCAACCGCATCTTAGAGGTGACCACACCCAGCTTAAACCCAGCCCGTTTCAGCCTGGATAGGGTTTCCACCGTCCCCGGAAACAGAGTCGTCAGTTGATCGTGCTTCTCCAGGTTGTACTGCCGGTAAGTTCGCAGCATGTCGTCGGCTCGACCGGGGTCAAACCGGCGCAGGGTCTCGATCAGGGGTTCCCCAAAAAATGGTACCATCATTTCAGCGGTAACTTCAAGTCCCAAGTGTTTTTTTAGGGTGTATTGGAAAGTTTCAATGATCAGTTCATTTGTGTTGATCAGGGTTCCGTCAAGATCGAACAGGATGTTCTTAAACATTGGGTATGTACCCCCTCCAGTCTAATGTTCCCCCCCTCAGCATACCTATATTACGACATCCGGCTGTATCTGGAGGAACATCGATGACCAAGCGAACTCTTCTTTACGGGGCCGTCATCCTCCTGGCATCAAATTTGATTATCCGGATCATGGGCTTCGTCAACCAGGTTTTGGTTCTACGTACCATTGGGCCGGAAGGATTCGGTTTGATCCAGATGGCGTTCCCGATCTACCTGCTGGCTCTTGTCGTGGCTTCGGCCGGTATTCCCACTTCCGTCGCCCGGATGATTGCGGAAGCCGGAGCCAGGGGCCATATTATCGAGGTGCGGCGCATTTTTCGCCTGGCCCTTTCCCTCATCACAGTGACCGGACTGGCCGCCACAGTCACGGTGTATTTGTTTGTACCCGCTATCAGCGGTTATATCATGCAGGACCCCCGCGCATATCGCTGTTTCCTGGTAATGATCCCCAGCATTTTCCTAACCTGCCTCTGTTCCCTGTTGCGGGGTTATTTCCAAGGCCTGGGCAACATGGCGCCGACGGCGGTTTCCCAGCTCCTAGAGCAGCTGTTCAGGGTCGTTATCGGGCTTTACATTGCATACCGGCTTCTGCCCCGGGGCATCGAGTTCGCAGCCATCGGTTATTCGGCCGGCATGGTCCTGGGGGATCTGGCTGGCCTGGTGACTGTTTGTTACCTTTACTCACGCCACAAACCGCTTCTCCCTGCCGGCAGCAATTCCCGCCGCGGATTCGTCCACCTGGCTCGCGAACTGTTCAGTCTGGCCTTCCCCATTTCGGTGACCCGGGTTGTCACCGTAATCTTGTACATTATCGATTCCATCCTCATCCCGGCCCGCTTACATGCGGCCGGCTTCACCATCCAACAATGCACGGAAATCTACGGCAAATTTACGGGAATCGGCCTCACTCTTCTTGCCTTTCCCACAGTGTTCACCATTTCTCTGGCCACAACCCTGATCCCGGGGATGTCCGAGGCCGCAGCCAGGGAAGAGTACCGGCTGGTGCAGGGAAGGGCCTCAGAGTCAATCAGGCTGACCATCCTGGGGGGGCTGCCGATGATGGTGATCCTGGTTGCCATCCCAACCCAAGTCAGCGGACTGTTTTTTGGCATCCCGGAGGCCGGCGGCCCGATCCGGATCCTGGCCTCGGTCTCCATCCTACTCTATCTATTCCAGACTACAACCGGTATTCTGCAAGGGCTCGGCAAGGTTTACATTCCTCTCCGCAGTATCTTAACCGCCTCAGCGATAAAGTGCATCCTGATTTATTACCTGACCGCCATTCCGGACTTGAATATTCATGGGACGGCCCTGGCGTTCGTGGCCAACTACATCATAGCATCCATTCTCAACCTTGTCAGCGTCGCCAGGGAAGTCGGCCTCACACTCTCCGTCCGGCAGGTCTTGATTAAGCCGGCCGTCGCCGCCCTGGGAATGTCCCTTACCCTGGTTCAAACCGCCCACCGCGTCTTCGAAGCCACCGGCAAGGTGAACGCTTCCACTACCATGGCCCTCGTTTCCGGGCTGGCCGTTTACTTGATGATTCTGATGTGGAACGGTGGCGTCACCCGCCAGGAGTTACAAAGGTTGACCAACCTCAGGTAACCAATCCCCTGGTGTCCGCCTTCCCCCAACAAAGCCGCTGTAACATTATAGAACGGTGGGAAGAACTCCTGACTCTAGTACACTGTTAACTCTTAAACTGTGGATAAAGCCGCTTTAACTTGATTCTTGCATCATCAGTCGTGAATTGCCAGTCAACACCTTTTTGATTTTTATTCCTTACTGTTTCCCATTCTGCCAGTTCATGGCGGAGGGCACCGATTGAGGAAATCCGGCGATCAAGACACTGTTTAGTCATTACGCTCAGTTCTATTTCAGCTATGTTAAGCCAACTGCCGTGCTTCGGCGTGTAGTGAATCTCCAGGCGTTTGGCCAAGTTTCTGGCTACTTCCGGCGGAAACGCTACATAAAGCGATGCCATGGTGTGAGTGTTCAGGTTATCCATCACCAACCGAATCTTCGGGGTGTCCGGATAGTAAACTTCTAAAAGCTCCCTGACTTGATTTGCCCAGTCAACTTGAGTTCTTCTTTCACAGGCCGCCACGTGCCTCCAGCCCGCCAGCGGTTCTGTGAAGACAAAAATGCTGCAGGTTCCGTTTCGGACATATTCTCCGTCGCGGCGTTCTGGCTTTCCGGGCTCCATCGGGATCGGGGCTCTGGTTTCATCAAGAAGCTGATACGGTTTTTCGTCCATACAGATGACCGGATACGATTCACAAAACGGCTGCTGGTACAGATCCAGGATGTCTTCCATACAGGCAACGAAGGCGGCGTTTTGTTCGGGTGGAATGCACCAGCATTTACGAAGATGAGGTTTCAGCTCGTTTTTTTAAAAGCCGTCCTACGGCTACATAGGAGATGCTTTCTATGTATTGCAATTCAACCGCTTTATCTGCCAGCAATCTTAGCGACCATCTGGATCGCCCCGGCGGGGGAGAACTACAACTCAGCGCAATGATCTTTGCCTCCACCTCACCGGTAATCTTGGGTTCAACTGGTGGTGTCTTGCGTTTCTTTCTGCCGAGCGCAACCTGCAACCCATTTTCCGAGTACTGCTTTCGAATAGTGTGAACGGTTTGCGGGTGAACATGAAACAGTGCTGCTATTTCAACTTCGCTCTTTCGCTTACCCTCACCGTTCTCATCTGCGGCCAACAGCACATTGGCGTGCATAATGGTTTTTGCCGAGGCGGAACCCTTGGAAACAATCTTTAGCAGAGTTTTCCGTTCCTCATCAGAAAGACGGACATGATATCTCACTCTTGGCAAGGCATACCCCTCCCTCCTGGGAAAAGTATACCATAAAAATGAGTTTTGTTATAGTTTTAGTGTTAACCTACTACTAGTAACCAAGATTAGCTTCACTAACCTCATCTGAAACCACTCCCATCAGGGTTAATGCTGTTTTTAGTATATTTTATTATATAACAAGAAAATGGGGCTTAGCCCCTCTTCTTGTTAAAAACCGTAGGAACCTGAATAGCTTGCAACGGCATCCCAACGAAGGAATTAGGGGCGTAAGACCCTGTGAGACGTGGGAGGTTTACACCCGGAGAACGAGTGGATTCCAGAGGCCATAATATGGAAACAGAATCGCAGTTAAGTTGTAATACCTTTGATTATTAAAAATATATAAAAATGGACATATTACCCATCGGCTCGCTTTGAAGAATGTAAAATTCTAAGTTTGAGCTAGATATTTTCTAGAGGTCGGAGATGGAATTTCTTTCTTCAAAAGCTAGTAAGATACCAAACCCCAGCAACATACTTGTAATGAAATTAAAACCTCTACCAAACAACTGAAAAGCCCCAAAGTATAAACTTGCTATCACCTGATAAGGCCAAATAAAAAGTAAAATAGGAAGAAGAAAATTAAAAATAAAAAATGGCCACCCATAAACAATTATAAAATGCCAGTTAAATTTATACTTTTCCTTTTTATTAATGATATTAAGTAATATGTCTAGACGGAGCAGCATTATGGCTAAAGAAATAGCAATAAATAACGGCATCTGTAGAAGAAGCGAGGTTTTAAATTGAAACGTATCTCGGGCAAGTTTCCAGATTGGTTGGCTTACTTGGTTAACAAGAAATATTATAGCAGCAAAGAACCCCAACCCCAAGGTATGCAAAAACCATGTTTGTTGTTTCACTTAGAGTCTCTCCTTTCTTTTGGTAGAATTTTAATTGGGTTTAAGGCTCTACGGAAATAGTAGTGCCTTAAACCTATAACTTGGGTTCTACCAGGGACCAGACATATCCCCTTTTATTATGTCTGCATCAAGTGACCATGTAGTACCTCCTCTTACTAAAGTGCTTCGTGCCCCACCTGCGATATAGCAATCTAGAATAGTTCCCCCGTCACTTGCCTGGTATTTTGTATATCCCCAATCGGGGGGCGTAATGGTATAGGTGGAGCCGCTAGTAGGATAACCTATTGATTTTTCGCTCAACTTCGATACATTGTATCCACCAGATAATGTAGGGCCATTCGCTCCTGCCATCAATTTGGCGTTTTGGGCGGTAACTTGAGAATCAAGGCGGGTCCATTTGCCCTTTACGGAGAGGATCTTGCCAAAAACGTTACCGTTGACATCCCACTGGTTATCATAGTTTAATTCGAGATAAAGCGTGTAAGAATATGAAGGGTCGGTAATTGTTGTAGTATCAGCAGCCAAGATGCCAACATCAGTTGAATTAGACTCTGGGAGGGCCACTAAGAAAAATGCACTTGTGACGTACCGGTCCAAACCTCCGCCATTCCACCGAAGCTCCTTTACCTTTTGTGTGGTTACGTATTCCTTGACAATTGCCCCGGGTGGGCCAGTTATCTTGCCAATAGCTTTGTCTCCTGCAAAATCTGTTATTCCGCCCTTGGCCCTCTCCAACAGTAAGCCTAAATCAGTAATTGGGTCCTTTTCAAAGACCACTTGGGCGTTTACCGGGATAGGTGGGGAGCTTTCCGGGGATGCAGCCATTGCGGGCACAACGAGAACCAGCATTAACATCAACACTCCGACGAGAACAAAAATTCTTCGTATCAAATCACCTACTAAAGTATACTTTTTGCTCATCATTATTTTTCCTCCTTTTCCTTTCTAATATTTTTCCAAGGCACGGCGTTCCCTCATAAAAATGATTTTATACCACCTCCTGAGTATAAAGACGATTGGTAATGTAGCAGTGTCCAACAACCGCTTGCGGCCTACTTTTAAGCCATTTACACTAACTCAAAGCACTTCGAGACACCTCCCCTTTTTGTAAACTTCTCTTAGTTTACCTCCAAACATAAGACTGTTGAGTCAGGAAAAGGTTCCCAATATAAACAAATTAAGTTTCTAGTCATTTTTCGCTCTTGCCAAAGAGGATCTTGGAATACAATGTCCAAACAGGAAATAACTGGGTAAAATTGTAATCAAGCTTGGTGGCAAACCCAGCGAAAGTTGGGGACAAAAAGCCACGGGTCTAAAGCGAAATGCTATGACAGCCGGGTTTCCGAAGGGTAAAAGGAAAACCCTCTCTCAAGGGAAACGGAGAGGGGTTTCTTTTCTTGCCTCCGAAAAAAGTATGTATTTTGGGTGGAGCCATGAAAAAAGGGGAACAGGGTAACAGAATTGAAAAAGAGATGGGCAAGGTTAGAGAACGAAACCTTAAGCTGGGGCAATTAATGTTTGAACTATTCTACGACAAAACCTTTCGCATCGCTTATTTCATCACCAGGGATGCAACTATCGCCGAAGACGCGACCCATGATGCTTTTGTTAAGGCGTTTGAAAACATTAACCAGCTTCGGGACGCTTCTAAATTGGGGCCTTGGTTGGCGGCGATTGCCGCTAATCAAGCTAAGGATGTCCTGCGAGACAGGAAAAGGTGCCAACCGATCAGCCAACCCGATGTTTTTGCGGATCTTGGTATGGTCAAGACAAGTTCCGTTGAGGAAATCGTGGAAGAAATTGAGGAAAAAGCAACGGTTCAAAAACTACTCCGGGAATTATCGCCGGAACACTTTGAGGTTGTGATCCTGAAATACTTCTATAACTTAAAATGCAAAGAGATAGCAGATATTCTGGGGATACGGCCGGGAACAGTCAAATCAAGATTAAACAGGGCGAGACAGGATTTGCGTAAACGTTTGGAACCAAATGAGCCTTTTGTTCATCATAAGTACAGATGAGGAAATTGCAACTGCGGAAGGGTGAGCAAATGTGGGAAGGTTAACAGAAGACAGGCTTGACCAGCTTATTAAAGAGGCTCTGGAAGAGGAATTGAACGCCATCGAAGTCCCACCTTCGGAGCATGTTTGGGATCGCATCCAGCGAACCCTTTACGAAGAATATGACTACGGAGAATCCAAGGGAAGCCGCCTCAGGGGAAAGGGCCCCCAAAAAAGAATTTGGGCTTTTCGAATTGCCGGGGTCACCGCATCAATTGCGTTACTTCTTGGGGTATTTTCACTGGCTTTTCCCGGTCAAGTCTCGGCAATCAGGGGTAGGATTATGGAGTCAGTCAGAATAGCTCTGAAAGGCCCGTTAAGCATGATTGTCACCGGCTACAAGCTGGAAGACAGAAACAAGAATAAGCCGCCGGTGATTGAAAACCTTGTTGAGGTACCTCAAACAGAAGAAGAGTTACTGTCTTTAAATGAAGCCAGTTCTAAAGTACCTTTTAGAGTACTTGCACCGGGGTATTTGCCCACAGGCTTCAAATTAGAAAAAATCAAATTGATAAAGTTCACTCCCGATAATTCGCTCCTTATCTTGACCTACACTGGCCCTAGTGGTAAGTACCTTGAACTGAGGGAAGAGAAATTAACGGGAGACATGGGCCTTGGCAGCGCTTATGACAGTGACGACACAGAGGTATCAGAGGTCAAAATCAAAGAAAACGTCACCGCGCTGGTTAAACATATGAAAAAAAAGCTTGTACATGTTATTTGGTTCGAAGAAAATATGCATTTCGATCTATTTGGTGAACTGCCATTGGAAGAAGCAATAAAGGTTGCCAAATCTCTGAAAGAAATATGAGAACCGGGACCTAAGTTCCCGGTTCTCAAGTATTAATTCTATATTCACCGGGACTTACGGAACATAGATATATTGCGAAACAGTGTCTTTGGGTTCCGTTACAGAGCCCTCTTTTACGTAGTGATAAGCCCGGGATCGGTAATATGCCCCGCCCTGGACGTAAACGGTTTTATACCCGTCAACCCTGTTGGAATTCGGTTGATCGAATAGCCAGCTTGATTGATCAACCCAGCTGGAGCCGTCCCACTTTTGGAGATAGAGCCTTAGCCCCACATAATCAACCGCGCTGTACGATATGGTATAACCTTTCAAAATTACTGCTTCCGCCGACCCGGGTTCGATACTGCAACCGGCATCGGCCAAATACTGAAACGAATTGATACCGATATCATTTTCTACCGTTAGGCCTACTGTCGACCCCGCAGGAACCCCTTCCGTTGGTGGGGTGACAGGTTGCTCCATGGTGTTTGCCAAAGCTGCGCCTGTAAGAATCAACAGAAATAAAATCACCAAACTGAAGGTTATGAGTCTCGCGTGCTTACAGACCAAAAGTATCTCGCTTCCTTTCCACTTTCGTTTTCTTTACGAGCCAGAGTGATAGGAAGATTTTACGACTTAGGATTCGGCGCCACCTCCTTGAACGATTCAAAAATAAGACTGTCCAATTGAAAAAAGGTTCCCCCGTAACAAAAAAAAGGAACCGGTTGAGTCTAAGCGACGGAGTGGAATCATCGTGTGGATACCGAGATCCGCCGACCTCTTCCGACTACCGTTGCCGGTCCATCGGTATATCTGACCCGGTATGTTAAAATGGGTAAAACAGTAAAAGGCCCGGGATGCATCGGATGGTGCGGCTGCCAGAGAGGAGGGGAAGAGTTTGCGGTTGGAGTGAACTGGTGGGCAAGGAGATCGTCAATACATATGATGGGACGCGGTTGGGCACGGTCGGCGATTCCGATCTGATCATTGATACGGAGAGCGGGGAGATCGATTCCATCATTCTTCCCAACAAGGGAAATTTGATCAATTTCTGGGTCGACCGCCAGCACCTGATCATTCCCTGGGAAACCGTGAAAAAGATCGGCAACGAAGTGATCATTGTCGACCTGGACGAAACCCACCCCAGGCTGCGCCGGTACTCGATTTAGATTCCCGGATGCTCGGCAGTCAGAAAGGCTAAAGTAAGCAAATTACCCTGCTTTAGTGCCACCACTAGAAACGATTTCGATACAGTTGTCTGAAGGCCGCTGTCAAAAGCGGCTTTTTTTGTTCATTGGCACAAGCCTTAGAAGAGTGTCCAACTTTCTTCCTCCTTGGGAGCTTATAGTAAGTAGTCTGGGAGACTCCATAGCGGCAGCCTGCCCTAGACATGGACCTGTATCTTAAGGCGTTTCCCTCTGGAGAGGGTCAACATCCAGCACCTTCCAGGTATCATCCCAGCGCACAAAATACAGTTTTTGCCGGGCAAAGGGGCGCATCGCCAATTCTTCCCAGTATTGCAGTTCGTAGTAGTAGACGTTTTCAAAGCCTGGGCGGGAGCCCTCCCAGGTGTAAAGCTTTCTACCAGGAACTATGACCTTGCCTTTATGCTTGACTTCCATGCGGCGCCACGGAAAGGTGTCTTTCACATCAGGGATGAGGCAATTTTTCCATTCCATGTGGCCCCCTTCGTAAAGGAATTTACTAAAGGGATTAAAGAAATCGGACAACACGGGATAGGCTTCGGGTGGCTTCGGCGCTCCCAAATCGCCGAATTTGTACCGCGCGGTCTTCCACTTCGCCGGCCGCAGGATTGCTGTCTGGCTGATACCGGTCTTACGGTCGGTGATGGTGAGAACAAAACGCTCCTGCGTCCAGGGGATGTGGCCGGTAAGAACATCTTGAAATATGACATTAGTTCCTTCCACGGAGACGTCTGGAGAGGCGTCTTGGCAGCCTTCCAGGGAAAACGCCAGATCAGGAGTGCCCGCTTCGGGCACATACCGGATTTCGGCCGAAATGGTGACCCGGCTTTGGGACGGCGTAACCGGGAAGGGCCCGTAGAAATAGAGCAGCCCCTCAACGCTGTTCTGAATCCTGTCAGACAAGGCCCATATCAAGTGGGAAAACGGGTAACGGACGTAAAACCGACGGAAAGGTCCGTAGTTGACCACGGAGACCTGGTGCACGACCACCGTGGTCGTGCCGAAGCGCAAGGTCTGATTCATTACGGCCCATCGGGCGGTTTCTTCGTGGCTCCTCGCCGCCTGCCTGGTCCAAAGCGTCAAGACGACAAGCAAAGCCACACCCAGGCCCCAAATAGCCGTTCTTCTTTTGAAAGGAATGGTTAATTTCATCGTTCTCTCCTGTTGGGCGGATGAACCCGGGGGCGGGCGGCTCCGCCCCCCAAGAAGCGGAGCCGGGGCTTGAACGGGTTCCAACCGGCACTCTCTACCTGGCCACGAAAATGGGGCTGGTCACCACATCCGAGTAAGAAGTCTTTCCGTGATTACAGGAAGCCAAGTCATGAACGGTTGTTGATAGAGAAGCTTCGCGGAACAATTTATATCTCTATAACAATCCTATCTTTTTTGTCGAAAAACTTTCCCTTTACAATAGATACGTTGCCGTCAAAAACCTCAACAAGTCCACGCCCTTCACTTAACCATGGGTCCATTTCATCACGGTTTGAAAGGTTTATTTGAGCGTATGATATTTCAGCAGCTTTAACGTAGAGGCCGATGATGCTCAAGTCACGGCCTCCTTTTGTTGTCAAAGCTCTAAGTGTAACAATTTTATCATTTTCCATTATTTCGGGTACTATGGGACTGCCTTCAACTTTAAACCCTTTTCCCACCCACTTAACCCATTGAAAATAGTGTTTGTCCCCCAAAATGTAATAAACAATGAATTTATCATTGTGGTTCCCTGAATCTATGAATCGAAACTCGTCTTGATGGCTTGTTTTAAGAAGGGATTCTTTAACTGTATCCTCTGGGTATTTATAGACTGCCGAATCCTTATTGCTACAGGCAGCAGTAATAAATAAAATCAAAATAGTAACCAAAATCAGCCTCACTAACCTCATTTGAAACCACCCACCATATTTAATTTAGAGACCTACTGCCCACTCTGAGAGGCTAGACCCCTGCCACCCTGATTATGAGACAGGTCCGCAAAACAAACAGGGCACTGGTTACCTAGGGCGGAATCTTTCATAAAAATGTGATCATATAGGATCAAATGATCACATTTTTTTGTCTCGTGATAATGTTTCAGCGTAGCTAAAATTATTGGCCGGAAGGCTCAGACTTGACCTGCTACTCTTCGAGCTGGCTCAAGTTTCACCACCCAGGTTTCAATGAGTGCTTTATCCAGGGCTTCCTTTGTCACTGAAAACCACCTCGCTATTGATCATAACAGGGAAGGGAGGAACTTTTGCTGTCAACAATGACACACCAGGTTACCCTGAGAGATGCGAAACAGGTTTATGGAATTTCTCAAGAAAAAACATGTGCGTTAACTCGAACAAACTTGAAAGAGGCTGGGGAAGACCAGCCTCTTTTGCGAGGAAATTAAATCCTAGTTAACTAGGATGAATCCCTCTTTAGTCTTAACGGGTGGAAATTGCTCAGCTATTACTTTCATTACTTGTTCGACCGGGTAAATTTTTTGGTTTTCCAACCCAACAAGATCGGGACGATTTGACATAGGAACGATATATTCACACCCATCTTCAGACACCAGATACAACGCATCCATGAATGCTCGGTGAATCCTGATATGCTTAATTTCCCTGAGATTCTTAAGCCCATTTGTGGCCAGGTATTGGGCAATTGCTTCGTTGTTGGCGCTGAACTGAACCATCTCGGGGGGGATGTTTAATCCTGTGGCAGCAATCTCCCATTTGTCATTGTACAACCAAGCGGTAGAGGTGCTTATTATTCTGTTGAGATTGTCAAGTATTGGTACCTCCCACAAATACTGGTCATTAAGACTACTTGCTAGGCAGTGGTCTTTTTGATAACGGTCAACAAAATCGTTCGCAAGCAGGTAAACCTTGTACGGGTTTCCCATTTTATTGGCCTCCGAAGGTTTTAAACGATATTTTTCCGGAAGAAACGATGGGTCCTCGGTGATGATTCTCTTGGCTGTTGGAAAGTCAGCGTCAAAAAGTGTTCTAACCTCTTCACGCTCAGAAGCTGTTTCAAATGAATGTTTACCTAAAATTTCAGAAAAAGGATCTTGGGAGTAACTTTGTGCAACCCAGACACCACCGATCCCAAGAGCAACAATTGTAATAAAGCTCACTATCTTTACGAGATGTTTTCTATCCAAAACAATCCCTCCTTTGGTTTATTTCCAAAACACAGAATTGACCCAACCAAAAGTATTAATCAAGTAATCATAACTACAGCGATGGCCAAGTCCATCTGCTGGGTCATTATAAAGAACGTCCTGGGTAGTGTCATCGTTATAACCTTTGATACATAGCATATGTGCAGGACTGGTGCATGCTGCTCCAATTGGGCCATTGTTGTTAATCTGGTACTTAACAGACGTATAAGAGAGTGAAGTAGTTTGGCAGGAGCCATTTATGCCAGTAACATACTGGACACCGGCTTCCGTATCGAGGACAGTACCTGCTGCAGCTGGACTGTTTGGATCTACCGGATAGCCTTTTACGAAAAGCACTATATCTGGTTCATAGTTATTAGTATTGCCAAGGAAATAAGCACTGACCATGGAAGCTACACAAGCCCAACACGTGTAAGAACCCATCTGTGTCTGCTGAGGAACGCTCAAGGTTTTACTTTAAGCATAAACCACAGACGTTAATAACGTAAGCACGACAATCAAGCATACTACAGAAATAATTCGTTTTTTCAAAAATATTCCCTCCCCAAAAAAGTTTTATCAACTAGGAAGTTGTTGCAAAACCCTCGAAAAATGCCGATAAACCCAGGAAATACGGGCGTTCACCTCGAAATATAACATTGAGGTGAAAGGTATGCTTGGGAACCAGAACCAGCAATTAAGCTTCTCAGATATAGAGAACTGGTGCGATGGACCCGTAGTAGCACCAGACAGTATTTACGGCCACTTATCCCAGTGGGGAGAGCGTCTTATCCGTGACGAAGACTTTGCAGCCTTATACAGCTATACCGGACGTCCATCGGTATCCCCCGCCCTCTTGTCTAAGGTCCTACTCTTGATGTATAACGATAACATTTCTGACCGTGAAGCAGAAGAGCGGGCCAAGTACGATCTGCGCTGGAAAGTGGCTTTGGGACTGCCTTTACACGAAGCCGGGT
>Ga0074195_1001482_pt1 | contig 32836 bp, 27 predicted proteins | sample EPASupsiteHSE623_FD_64525 | JGI IMG/M metagenome (GOLD analysis project Ga0074195, IMG submission 64525) | Bioremediated contaminated groundwater from EPA Superfund site, New Mexico - Sample HSE6-23 | ecosystem: Environmental > Aquatic > Deep subsurface > Groundwater > Contaminated ... | reverse complement strand
TATTGATTCTGATTATCGTGGAGAAGTCAAGGTATTATTAGTAAATTTAGGCGATAAAACATATACAATTAACCCGGGAGACAGAATCGCTCAAGCCATAATACTACCAATTGCTCTTGCTGAACTTCAAATTGTACCTGAATTGACTGAAACTCAAAGATCATCCGGCGGTTTTGGCTCAACTGGTATTACAATTACCACATAATGTTTGAAAGAAGAAAAACAAAACAGTTATATATCGCTAATGTTGGAATTGGCTCTAGTTTTCCGATTTCTGTCCAGTCAATGACAAATACTGATACAAGAAATGTCAAAGCTACAGTTGAACAGATCAAGCAACTTGAAGAAGCTGGCTGTGAATTAATAAGGGTTGCCGTTGTTGATAAACAAGCAGCTCAAGCTATTAAAGCGATTAAACAAGAAATATCCATACCAATAATAGCAGACATACATTTTAACCCTGAGCTGGCTATTGAATCAATTAACAGCGGCGTGGACGCACTAAGGTTAAATCCTGGAAATATCAATAATCAAGAAGCAATTCAACAAATAGTTACTTTGTCTAAACAAAAACAAATACCTATCAGGATAGGAATTAACTCAGGCTCTTTAGAAAAAGAATTTTCTCATCTGCCTATTGTTGAAGGTATGGTTAGCAGTGCATTAAAACATATTAAGCTGTTAGAAGATTTTGATTTTAACCTTATTAAAATATCCCTTAAATCTAGTAGTGTACCAATAACTATAAAAGCCTATGAACTACTAGCTAAGACAGTTGATTATCCTTTTCATATTGGATTAACTGAAGCTGGAACACTTAAAGCCGGCTCTGTTAAATCTTCAATTGGCATTGGTCATTTACTAATCAAAGGTATTGGGGATACAATAAGAGTGTCTTTAACAGAAAATCCTGTAGAAGAGGTATTAATTGCTTACGAAATACTAAAAGCACTTGAACTAAGACAACATGGTATTAATTTTATAAGTTGCCCCACGTGCGGGAGATGTCAAATAGATGTTATATCGTTAGCTAAAGCGGTAGAAGAAAAGTTAAAAGGCATTAAAACCCCTCTTACTGTAGCAATAATGGGTTGTGTTGTTAATGGTCCGGGCGAAGCCAAACATGCGGATATTGGCATTGCTGGCGGTGATGACAAATGTGTACTTTTTAAAAAAGGACAGATTATTAAAACTGTTGAACAAAAAGAGGTTTTGGACCTATTAATAAAGGAAATCAGCAGTATTATTTAAATTGCTTAATAGTAGTGTTTGCTACTTATTAATGAAAGCATGATTTAAATTAGAAAAAATACCGGAAACAGCTAAAAATACCCCTAAAAATATCATAGCAATGCCTAAAATACCGAATAGTATGCCTAAAGGTTTTATTAAAGCAATCATTATAGCTAGTGTTGTATTGATACGTTCCTCTAATAATTCAATTATAGTTTTATAAGATTCATCAACAGTGCCTGACTCTTCACCAGTTCTAATTAAATCGAGTATTTCAAAATCAACAAGCCCTGTTTTGTTGATAACAGAAAAAATATTTTCTCCATTTTCAATATACTTAGTAACTTTAAAAAATTTATTATAAATATGAGCGTTATTTAAATTATTTACAGCCAATTCAATAGATTCATAAGTTGATAATCCTGCATCATAACACATTTTTAAAACAAAAAAGTAATTTATAAGGTTATTTAATTTATTTAATCTTCCAAATCCTGGTATTAATAAAATTAACTTACCTCTAAGCGTATCTAAATATTCAATATTAAGCCATATATAAATAATTAAAACAGTTAACAAAATACCTATAGGAATCACAAGGCAATTAACCGGTTGAAATAAAGCGTTTCTAATATTTACAGTCATTGCTAAAAAAGTCGGCGGGCTAAGATTAAACCTTGTCATAAAATCCGCTATAGCAGGAAATATACCGACAAATACCATTAACAAAAAGAATATGTAAAACAACACAAGAATTATGGGATAAACAGAAGCACTAATGACTTTTCTGTTAATATCAATGGTTTTCTTTTGCCAATTTAATATACGTTCCAGTACTTCATCAAGTTTACCGGAAGTTTCTCCAACCGTTATAAGTCTTATATAGGTATCCCCAAAGATGTCCTGATAAGGTAACATTGCCTGATAAAGCATTTTACCTTCTTTTATTTCTGAATATATTTTTTTGAAAATATTTCTTAATTGCCTGTTGGCTTCATTTTGAGTTAAATATAAAACTGATTCAGCAATTGGTTTACCGCTTTTGTACAATGATTGCAATTTTTTTGTAAATAGGTATTGCTTTTTCAAGTTCATAAAGAAAGTACCCTATTTAAATAATATTGGTTTGAGCCTGCCATCTAAATTTTTATGATAATTTAGGCTATAGAGTGTTTTTAATATCATAAAATTTTCCCTTGCATTTTCCACCTTTCATTTAGGGTGGTAAACGGCATTTTAAATTCTTTATTTGAGGTGGTTTCATGGTTAATAATATTATTATTTCTGTCAGAAGGTTTAATCAATCCGTCATTAACTTCTTTTAATGTATAAACAGAGTTGGCTTTAAGCTTTTTTATACCATTAGCATCTATAACATTAACACCAAAAAGAAAAATAATCTGATCAGCCTCAAATTTGCTAGATTTGGTTATCATATCTTTACGTTCTATATGGCAGTGGCTTGTGATTTTTGAATCAAATACCTGAATAACTACTTTATTTGTATTTTTTTCAATAATATCTATAAAAATTAACGGTCCCAATTCAGGATAAAAAGATTCATTTTCATTCTGAGGTATACCTTTAAAGTCGGGGAACAATTTTAATATTTGTTTATAGTCTTTTGCAGTCATAACCTTAAAATAAAATTTCTAATACCTACACATAGTTTGTAAAATAAACCCTATACTCCCTTATAAGTATGAATTAGGCGGGCTTTTGAAAATCGAAACAAATTTTAGTTATGTAACGATCTTACTGTAATTGCTCAGGTCCTTGCGAGCGACCAACGGGAGCGTGGCAATCGCAACAAACTTATTTGTTTCAATGATTGATCTTGCGATCACCACGTCGGACTTTCAGTCCTCCTCGTGATGACAGGGTACTGAGTAATTACATCTTACTTCTGTAAATCTCTATTTACAATGATGTTAAATTGTTTAAGAAAGTATAAAATTGTATTGTTTCAAATTATAAAAGTATTTTTAAATATATGCAAGAAGTGGAAAATAAAATAATCAAAGTTGGCTTAAGTGTACAAGAAGGCATCAAAAGTGCTCCTTGGGCATGGCATGATGAACAGACAAAGTTATTATTGGGGTTTGAAGTTGATATAGCCAATGCTATAGTAAAGGAGTTGGGTTTAATACCGGAATTTGTACCTTTAGACAACTACAGGCTTATAGTTGGTCTTATAAATCGTTCATGTGATATGGTTGTATCAGCATTAAAAACACAAAACCCTTTAGCCGGGATAATTTTCTCTGATCCGTATTATCAGCTTACTCAAAGGATAGTAACTTTAGAAGATAGTAATATTGATACTCTTGAAGACTTACAAGGCAAAACAGTAGGTGTTTTAGTAAAATCAATGGGAGAGCATATTGTACAAAACTATAATTTAAAAATGTCAAAGTTGATAGAATTGCAAACTTTTGAGGATGTTTTGGATTTATTTTCATCATTGCATTTTAAAGATATTGAAGCAGTTTTTATAGATTCACCTGTAGCTTTATGGTATTGCAAAACGTATTTAGACACCCCGTTAAAAGTTTCTGATACTGCTTATAAATCAGGCAGTTATTCAGTAGGGTTTAGAGAAACATCAGTGGATTTACGAAATCAAGTAAATAAAGCTTTAAAGAAAATGAATTTGCATGAAATTCTTGAAAAATACGGGTTATGGGATGACGCTCAAAAAGGCATATAGTTATATAATATTACTTTTAATACCAATAATAATTTTTTGTCTTGTCAGCTGTCAACCTCAAGAAAAAAAAGTTAAGATAAGCTTTTCTACATGGGGTTCAGAAACGGAAATAAATATTATTAAACCCTTAATAAAGGATTTTGAAAAATTACATCCTGATATTAAAGTTGAGCTTATTCACATACCGCAAAATTATTTTCAAAAAATTCATATGTTAGTGGCTGCAAACCTTGTACCGGATGTTATTTTTATTAATAATCTGAATCTCCCTGTATATGCATCGGGTAATATCTTTATGGATTTGAATTCATATATTAAAAAAAGTGATAAATTAAAACTAGATGACTATTTTCCTGAATCAATAAAAACCATGAGCTATAAAAATAAATTGCTCGCTATACCCAGAGATATTTCTAATATTGTACTTTACTATAATAAAGACCTTTTTGACAGGTATAAAGTTAATTATCCAAAGGAAAATTGGACGCAAAAGGGTTTTCTTGAGACAGCAAAAAAATTAACCGTATATTCAAATGAAAACTCTAAAATTGAACTTTTCGGTATATCCCTAGAAACAAAACCCGTATATTGGCTGCCCTTTATTTGGAGCAGCGGAGGTAAACTTTTTAATCAGGATAATAAAGCTTTTTGTTTGGATAATTTCGATAGCTGTAATGCGCTCCAATTTTATGCGGATTTGAGAAATAAATATCACGTAGCGCCAAAAAGCTTTGAGTCTGGTAATAATACTATGGCACAGCTATTTATACAACAAAAATCAGCTATGTATATTTCCGGTAGATGGAATGTGCCTAAATTTAGAGAAGATCTTAAATTCAATTGGGATATAGCACAGCTACCACAGGGGCAAAAAGGGTCAATTAATAGCATAGATGGTTCAGGATGGGCTATTTCATCAAGTACAAAACACCCTAAAGAAGCTTGGATGTTAATTGAATATTTGGCTTCAAAAAATTCGATTATAAAATTTGCAAAAACAGGCTTAATAGTACCAGCAAATAGATATGTAGCCTATAGTAATGATTTCCTTGAAGTTAATTTACCGCCTAAAAATAGTATTGTATTTCTAAAAATAATTAAAAATGCTGTCCCGACACCTCAAATTGAACGATGGAATGAAGTTACTGATTCAATAAATAATGCTTTAGAACCTGTTTGGGATGGAAAAAGTACTGTGTGTAAATCTTTAAAAGCAATTAAAAATGATGTTAATGAATTATTGGAATAATTTAAAATATAAAATACTTTCTAAAGATTCTTTTTGGGCTATTTTAATGATAATGCCGGCGCTTCTTGGTATTTTAATATTTACTATTATACCTGTAATAGGTTCATTTATTATTAGTTTAACTCGCTGGAACCTTATAAGCGCCCCTAAATTTGTTGGCCTTAAAAATTATACACTGCTGATTTCTGATCCTTTATTTTATAAAGTGCTTGCTATAACGTCATTATATGCGGTAAGTGTAGTATTTTTAAGTATTATATTACCTCTTATACTTGCGGTTGCTTTAAATCAAAAAATTAAAGGTTTAGCATTATATAGAACAGCATATTTTTTACCTGTTATAACACCAATGGTTGTTGTAGCAATAGTTTGGAGCTGGATATTTGATCCAAGCAACGGTATATTAAACTTTTTATTAACTAAAACAGGCATTACAAATCCACCTTTATGGTTATTTGATTCTTTTTGGGCATTAATCGCAATAATAATTGTGAGTGTGTGGAAAAATATAGGTTACTATATGGTAATTTTTCTAGCCGGCTTACAGGCCATACCTGATTCATTGTATGAAGCTGCAGAAATAGACGGGGCTACCGGAATAAAAAAACATTTAAATATAACCCTACCGTTAATGACCCCTACTATTTTTTTTGTATGTGTTATGAGTACTATTTCATCATTTCAAGTATTTGACCTGATTTATTTAATGACTGAAGGCGGCCCTGAAAACTCTACCATGGTAATAGTTTATTGGTTATATAAAAACGCTTTTGAATTCTTCAAGCTTGGTTATGCTTCCAGTATAGCCTATGTACTTTTTGTAATAATTTTATTGTTAACATTAATTCAGTGGAAATTAAGGAAAAAATGGGTAATGTACGAATAAAAATTGTTTTATCATATACAATTCTTACTATTGGAGCTGTTTCAATGATATTTCCATTTATATGGATGCTGATTACATCACTTATGACAGATAATCAGATTTTTTCCTCTACTCCTCAACTAATACCTAACCCGCTAAGATGGCAAAACTACATTGAAGTAGCTGATAAAATACCTATTTTTACATATTTTATGAATAGTTTACTAGTATCTGTAGCAACAGTTGCGGGGCAAATAATAACATGTTCACTCGCTGCTTATGCTTTTGCCAGGTTAAAGTTTAAATATAAGGAATTTTTATTTTTGCTATTTCTTGCAACCTTAATGATACCGCCACAAGTTAATATTTTACCCTTGTTTTTTCTAATGAGAGAGCTTCAGTGGATAGATACATACTGGGCATTAATCATTCCAGGTATTTTTGGAGGTTTTGGCATATTTTTGTTAAGGCAATGGTTTATAAGTTTTCCGGCTGATCTTGAAGATGCGGCAAAAATTGATGGGTGTAATCCACTTAACACTTTTTTACATATTGCTTTGCCGCTAGCTTTGCCTGCAATAGTTACCCTTGGTATATTTAGTTTTATTGCAAGCTGGAACAGCTTTATGTGGCCATTAATAGTAACTAATTCTGATTCTATTAAAACTTTACCAGTTGGGTTGGCCAGTTTTAAAGGTAGCTTTAGAGATACAACTCAATGGGCTCAATTAATGGCTGCCAGTATTATAACAACTATTCCTGTAATTATAATATTTATGTTAGGTCAAAAATATTTTATAAAAGGAATTATGATGGGTGCTATAAAAGAATAAAAAATTGTTTTTTAGACAAAAAATTATAAATATTAAAAATTATTACTATTTAAGAAAAAATTTTTTTTTAAATTTTTTAAAAAAAATTATGACTTTTTATCTTTATACCTATAAAAATTATTTTGATATTAGTTACACTAAAGGGTAATAATATATGTATAGAGGCAACTTGGAATTTTTCTTAATTCATGTTATTAAAATTACCTACTCCCTATAGAGAATATAATTTAAATAAATAAATCGAATATAATACTTAAGAACAGTTTACAACATGATAATTTAATATCATAATGATAATTATAATACTATATGATTTTACCAAATTGTTTGTAAATAAAATTATACGCAACGTTACATGATAAGTTAAGTAATAATAATTGGTAGAATTTTCTGATTTTAACAAATTTCTATTATTGGTATCACTAATATTTTTATTTGTTAAAATTCAATCAAACAAAATTTGTATAATTTTATCGCTGTGTCCTATAATTAATATTATTGTGTTAAATTTGTTAGTTAGTTAGTATAGTAACTGTTTAAACAAAAGGGGGCCTATGTCATCTCAGATACTTAACCAACAATTGGACAAAGCTGGATTGGATCCAGAAAAACCGATGTTCCCTATTAGCGTAGTAGCTGATATTCTTAAAGTTCACCAACGTACTTTAAGAATATACGACGACGAGCAGCTGTTAGTACCAACAAGATCTGCTAAAAACAGAAGACTTTATTCTTTAAATGATATTGAAAGAGGCAAATTTATTCAATATCTAACGAGAGAGCTTGGTATAAACCTGGCTGGTATTAAAATCATATTTCATTTGCTGACACAACAAAATGTGCCTACTCAAAAGTATATGCTTCATATCAGCGAAGTGGCTAAAAATCTTAACATTTCACCAGAAATGCAGGAAGAAAATAGAATTAAACTATCAAAACGTGGACGTAAAGCTAAAATTCAATAGTACGCTAGGAAAAGGAATCTGCAGTTAAAAAATGGAAGGCAATGCCTTCTATTTTTTAGACATCACTGTGTAACAAAAGTTATACAGGTTAGCAGCGTGTGTCCCTATCTTACCGCCATTATAAAAGCTCCGGTCAGGAGATTGCCGCACCCTCAAAAGGTTATTGGGTTCGCAAAGACGATATGTGGTCATGCGAAGCATGTGAAAGTTTTTTGCTTACTTTTTTACCAAAAAAAGTAAGGCTGGTGTTGGGTCGCAGACCCAACCTACTCTTTGCCGAAGAATCTCCTTGTAGAAATATGAGATCCTTCTTTAACGCTAAGGATGACGTGTAGCAAAGTGGGTTGCGATGGGTTAGTTAACCCATCCTACTTACTATAACTGTTATTAACATTTCACTCATTATTATTCAATTCAATAAAAATAGTTTCTACCTTTAGTATAGTAAAATTTTTGCTATACTTTGACTCTTTTATAATTTACAAACTAATCATTGTACTTTAATAAGAATATTGTTTTATGCAAATAGGATTATTTTTATCGTTATTATACTTATTTCCTGTTAACCTTAAAAATTTATTCCTAATTCAGTAGCTATTGAACTGCAATTAAAAATAAAAGCTAGTCCATACTTGAAAATATCATATTACAACACGCCTAATTTAATTAGCAATTTGGTATAAAATTAATTAGACATATGTATTAATATCTAGAATAAAGGTTTTATACACTTATTATAGAAGCATAGCTGAGCAATTACAATTTAATCTTCATTTCTTGGTATTACATGGCTGTGGAAGTATTCAATTTGGCCTATGGCATCAATTAAAGCCTTATCTCTAATATACAAATGAATAAACTCTCCGTAAACAGCGTATCTAACATTAAATGATTTCAACCTTCCTTTTTTAACCTGACTTTCAAATAATTGGGTTGTTTTAACGATATAGTCTACATTTTTAATTATGTCATCAATAGAGATTACGACCTTTTTTAGTTTATAAATTTTTTCATATTCTTCTTCACTCATTGGGTCGTAATCATGTACTTTTCGCTCATCTTTTATTCGTTGGGCTTCTTTATATACTTGTGATATTGCTTCAAGAATAGCCGGCACTTCGTTAACGGGAATTTTTCTATAACATCTACATAACGGATCATTTAGACGTCTGGATATCGGATCTATCTCATATTCAAAAATTTCTTTATATAATTTTTTAAACCAATTTAGCGGCATAATTAAAAACCATTCAGTAGATTGTGAGTAATACTAAAATGCAATCATGCTTGCGATTTCCACGCTTATTGCGTTCACTTGAAATGACAGTTGAGGTTTTGAATAGTATTAGATTCTATTTAACACCTTGTGTTTGGTAATCTTTGTTAATCAAGCCTCTAGCTATTGGATCAAAATCTTTTGGAAATTTCGTTTTACTATTATATTGGGCATATCTAAATTTAGCGCCTTCAAGGTCTGTATTTAGCAGATTTGCAGATCTTAAATCCGCATATCTAAAATCTGCTCCTTTTAGAAATGCACCTTTAAAATTTGAGCCATAAAGGTTTGCTTTAACAAAAATTGCATTTTCAAGATGACTTTCTTGAAATTTTGTATACTCAAGATAGGCTTCTTTAAAATTTGCTCTTTCAAGACTCATTTTATTTAGATTTTTTTTATGAAAATCAGGTCGGAAAATTTTATTATCTTGTCTAAAACGATTATATTCATCTATTTCGTTCAATAATAAATATAACATTGCCTCTTTATTAAGTTCATCAATAGGTCTAGCTTTAAATGAAACTGTATCTTGTGTTAAAGTTTTAAGGCTATAAACTGAATTAGTTTGTGGTGTCTCTTTTTCCGCTTTTTTATATCCTAAAAAATTAATGCCAGTATTGTTTGATATAATCTTGTTCATGTTTGATTGATCCCCCCAATAACTCTTCAAGTTTTAATTAAAACACTAAACATTAAATAATACCATGTAAAATTAATTTTTATACTAATTGTTGTAATAATTCAGATGGCAAGTTTAAGCAGATCATGGTGTTTTTAACGGTACGTAGTGGTGGGTTAAAACACTCGACCCCTTCTATCCCTGATGTGAATTTATTTAAAGCATTTACTATAAAATGTTACTTTGCATTATATTAAGCATATAATAAATAACCATTAAGAGTACATATTTAAGGCATTTTAAGCTTTTAAAAGTTAATAATTTTAAGTATTAAAAAAATTTTTTAGTATATTTTATTTAAAATTTAAAAAATTTGCCGAAAAATTAAAATAGTTCCATAATTAAGTAAGTTAAATTAGTTTCAAATAAGTTTAGTATTTAGGAGTGATGTTAAATGCATCAAATAGAAAGCGACGGGAGCAAATATACTGTAGTAGTTGTTGATGATGAAATCGATAATGTTAACTTATTAAAACGCACTTTAAGAAAAGATTATGATGTTATCGGTACTACCAGTGGTTTTGAAGCTTTAGAGTTTTTGAATAATACTGATAAAAACGTTGCTATAATAATAAGCGATCAAAGAATGCCCTCTATGACGGGTACAGAGTTTCTGGTTAAAAGTATTGAATCACATCCCTACGCTATAAAAATGCTTCTTACAGCCTATTCTGATATTGATGCAATGATTGACGGCATAAATAAATGCGAGCTATTCCAATATATAACCAAACCCTGGGAACCAATGGAATTAAAAATAATACTTAATAGAGCAGTAGACGCTTATAAGCTGTCTTTAATTAAAAATTCATTATTAAAAGAATTAAGTGAATTACTGTATACAACTATTCAAGCTATTTCCGGGGCCTTGGACGAAAAAGATGCCTACACACATGGGCACTCTAAAAGAGTAACAATGTACGCACTCATTTTAGGCAAAGCTTTAAATTTGGATAAAACAACGCTACAAAAACTTCAACTAGCCGGATTACTTCACGATATAGGAAAAATCGGTACCCCTGAAAGTATTTTAAATAAACCCGGCGGTCTTACTCACGAAGAATATAATACTATCAAGAAACATCCGGGTGACGGAAGAGATATATTAAAAGGTATTAAACAATTAAAAGAAATATCATTCTGGTTAAGAAGTCATCATGAAAGACATGATGGTACGGGGTATCCTGATCAATTAAGAGGAGAAGAAATACCCTTGGTTTCAAGAATACTTGCCGTAGCTGATACTTATGACGCAATGACTTCTGATAGATCCTACAGAAAAGGGCTTGCGCATGAAATTGCTGTAGCAGAAATAAAACGTTGTGCTAATACTCAATTTGACCCTATTGTAGTTGAAGTGTTCTTAAAAAAAGAAAAGTTTTTTAAAGAAATAAAAGACACGTGTAATGTTAATGATGTATTTAGTGCGTATTCTGTTATCGGTTCATTTGAGCATATTGGAGCAATAAAAAGTTAATTTTTTTTATTAATAAAACATTGTATAAAGATTGATTGTCTTAACAACTCATGATAGAAGCTTATAAATATGTTTGTTAGACTAGAAAGAGTTTTATGAGTGATGAATTTAATTTTATAGCCATTAAGGATCTTGAAAAAGATTTGTTATTTAATGTCCTTATTGACGAAATTACTTCTGAAAAGAAGATTATTGATAATATGTATATAAGTATACTTCCACCTGTCGAGGATTTATATCTAATAGAATTTGCAGATTTTATACCTATAACCAGATTTAGGGATATGAATATTTTAAAATATCTAAAACCACTATCTAGAACTTTTAATGCTGTTTATTTTCTTTTTAATGACATTCAAATGAATAGGGGCAGATATCAAAAATACATTAATGGTAACCTTGAAGAAGACTTTAGAGGTAATGACGCCATTGAAAAAGGTTTAAAATATGATTTATTTATTGACGAAACTATCATTGCAAACCATTTTAAACAGTATTGGAATCAGCTTTATAAAAAAGGAAACTTAAGATTACCAGAGGTTTATCAATTAGTTAAGGATACAAAAGTTTTAAACACTCCTGTTTTATTGGATACAGAAAAGTTTTATGGGTAATAATAAGAAATCTTCATTAGTTTTAAATATTTTTAACCACATAGCCCCTTTTTATGACTTTCTTAATTCAGTTATAAGTTTTGGATTGCATAAAAAAATGAAGTTTTTAGCAATTAAGCAACTGGATTTAAAAGAAGGGGAAACCATTTTAGATTTATGCTGCGGTAGTGGTGACATAATTTCAATAATTTTAAAAAAATATCATTTAAATCTAAACATAACGGGCCTAGATTTTTCAGAAGGGATGTTAAAAATTGCTCAAAAAAGATTTGAAAATAATAACAACGTTAAACTAATTCATGCGGATGCTGCCAATTTACCTTTTGAAGATAATTCATTTGATCATATTATAATAAGCTTTGGTTTAAGAAATCTTGAAGATATTCCAAATAACTTAAAAGAGATAAGTAGGGTATTAAAAGTTGGCGGAAATTTTGTAAGCTTAGACTTTGGAAAACCAGATAACTATCTTTTTAAAAGGTTTTTTAATCTTTACTTTACACATATCGTTCCAATTATAGGGAAATTATTTAATAGCTATAAAGAATATGATTATTTGCAGGATTCCATAAAAGAATATCCCGCCCCTTCTGTGCTAGTAAATATTATGGAGCAGCAAGGATTTTCAAAAGCAAATAATATAAATGCTTTTTTAGGTTTTGTAGCCATACAAAAAGCTTACAAATAAAATATATTGATCTTCTTTAATAAAAAATCACTGCATAACTTAAAAATTATTAGATTTTCTATGTGTTTACTATGCTTTAAACCTACCATTTGAATTTTTACAACAACTTGGCACACAAACAACACAGATCAAAATTGTAACAATATTAATATCAAGCTATAGTTTTTTATAATAAACAAAAAACTACAATTGTATTTATAAATAATAATTTAAAAATCAACCTATAATAATTAGTTCTTTATTAAAGTCTATAACCTTCAGCTGTTCTATAGAGTGGGTCATTTCATCAAAATTATTTCTAAAATACTGTTTAAGAACCTTTTTCAGAGCTTCCTCACCAGCATTTTGTCTTGATATCAATGTGCTATAAAAATATTTTTTGCCTTCTTTAATCCTTAAAATTATCTCTTTGTCTACAAGGCGATCTAAAACCGTTTTGACTGTTGTATATGCCCAATTTCTACTATCTGTTTTTATATATTCCTGTATTTCTTTAACATCAGTTTTATTATTATTATTTTTTTCTTCCAGTGCCCATAGAGCGTTTAAAATTATATTTTCAAGTTCACCTTGCTTTAATTCCATTTATTTAAAACCTCCTGTAATAAATAAAAATAGTATCTTTAAACTATTGATTATTACGGCTACATATATAATTAGTATAATGCTAAATTTTTCTATTTTTATAATTTTTTTCAGTCTTGTTAAGAAAAATTTATAAAATTTTTACAAACTTAGTAGATCTTACATATAATATATTATAAAAAATTTTATATGATTTTATATAACAATTCAGTTGTAATTTTTATTAAAATTTGCAAAGAAAAATACCAAAAATTTACTACAATAAAATAATAACACCCGGCTACTGTCATCTGAGGACGAAGGCCGAAAAAATCTATTAAAAATTTATTCTGGAAAAGTTGCCAGTTGATTGCAAAATGGTATTAGCAAAGAGATTGCAATGATATAATTTCAAACAGTTTAAAAGATGGGTAAAATAACCCATCTTTTAGCTTGAATATAAATATTTTATTGTATTAGATAACAGCGCCTTCAACTAATCCTTTGCCAGCGTTGGCAAATCTTTCAATGGTTAAAGGTGAAATATCTATAGTTGATTTACTACCTGTAATTAATTCAGCAATACCTATACCTACAGCCGGAGAATGCATAAAGCCATGACCAGAAAAACCTGCTGCCATAATAAAGCCTTCTAACTCAGGAACTTTTCCTAATATAGCATGGTGATCAGGTGTTGTATCATATAAACCAGCCCAGCCTGTATTTATTTCCAACTCTTCAAAAATTGGTATCCTTTCCATGGCAGGCACAACCATTTTTTCAAGAAAATCCCAATCAACGTTTTGATTGAATGAGGTGGGCTCATCTTTATCTGTATAACCCATTAATATACAATCACCTTCTGATCTCATATAAACAGCTGAAGGATCTACTACCATCGGCATTGCATAATGCTGTTCTTTGAATGGCTTAAATGACCCAGAAACAAATATTTGTCTTCTGTATGGCAATATAGGTAACTCAAGCCCTGCCAATTGACCAATAAGTCCAGCCCAAGGGCCAGCGGCATTAACTATCATCGGAGTTGAATAAGTTTCTTTATTTGTAATTATTTCAAATGTTTTATCTTTATTTTTGTTTATTTCTAAAACTTCGGTCTGTTCTTTTATTTGGGCGCCCAATCTTCTAGCTTCTCTGGCGTAGCCTTGTGCTATTTCATAAGGGTCTGTATAACCATCGTCCGGGCAGTAGGTAGCACCTATAATATCACTAACATTAATACTTGGAACTAATTCAAGTAATCTATCATTGCTTATTAAATCAACGTTAACACCTAAAGATTTTTGTAATTCTATATTGATCTTCATTTGTTTTAATTGAGCTTCTGTATTGGCTAAAAAGATGTATCCTTTGTGATGGAAAACTGTTTCCTGATTCATTTCTTCATTAAAAGTCCTGAATTGTTCAATGGACAATTTAGACATTAAAATATTAACTGCTGTACTGAATTGTTGCCTGAAACCTCCGGCGCTTTTTCCTGTTGATTCTGAAGCTAATAAATTTTTTTCTAATAAAACTGTATTTTTACAACCACGTTTGGCTAAATGATATAGTATACTTGCACCGATAATGCCACCACCAATTATAACTACATCTACTGTTTTCATCTCTTACCCCTTATAACTTTATTAACCCAAAAAATAATATCATGTAAATAGCCACCTGTCATTATTCTGACAAGAGGATTACAAGAATATTTTTAATGTAGTAAACGTCATTAATTAAAGATATCAGGGGCCAGAAAAGGGTCGGGTGTTTTTGCCTGCTATGCAGGCAAAAACACCCTAATTAAATCCAAACAAATTCAGAATTATTAATAAAAATACAGATGATACAAAAAATATAATTATCCAAATTAACTTAATAGTTTTTAATAATCAGTTAAATTTTATTTTTAGTTGTTTTTAAATAATCAACTTTTAAAAATTGGGAGAGACAAAATAGTGAGCATTAATTCAGTGCGAATCCCGTCCAAAATGCTTAATAAGGTATCTTTTGGGCATAAAATGATTATAGACATTGGGGCAAGTGATCCACGAGGTACTGTAAAGCTGTTAAGTACTACAGATAATGATTCCGTATTATTTAATAATAACGGTTTTTTATCCAATAAAAATTTTGAATCTGAAAAAGATTTTATAGATACCGTTTCTAAATACATAGTTAATGCATGTAAACAAGCAGAAGCAAAAGTAGAAGAACTTAAAAAAGCTGGTAATCCTAATGTTTCAGATAAAGATCAGGAACTTAGCAATCTGGCAATATTAGTACCGGGTCCGGTTGTTAATAATAAAATCGCACTTATAGCAAATATAAAAACATCAAATGGTCAAAGCATGCAAGATGTAGAGACAATGAAAATTTTTAATGCATTGATAAATCAAGCTCAAAAAGAACATATTAATATATCTAGAGATATTAATTATGTAGTAGCCAAAGATTTACTTGGCACTGGAATTAGCTTGGCGTCAATACTTGCTAAACACCCTCAATATAAAGATAAAATTAAACAAGGTGATTTTTTTGCTGTTGGTATTATGACAGGGGGCGGGTTTGGCAGTGTTAATATTAAAGCCAAGGATCAGAAAACAGTTGAAATTGAAGCCTCAGAAAATAGCCACAATTTAGCAGTACCATTATCTATAGATAATTCTCATAAACCCGATGGAGAAATAGTAAGAATTGGTAAACTTGGCGCAACAGCAAAAGGCATGCTGGAAAATTATGCTAAAACTCTCGGCATAACTTCTAATGACGATATTAATGCTATTGTTAATACTGGCAATGCAAGAATGGCTACTCTTATTAATAAAGACGGTAAAAATAGTATATCCCTTAATAAAAATCTCCATAATCACGCAATTAAATTACTTTTAGATACTGGCGTTTATAAAGTTAAAGAAGAAAAAGACAACAATATAACTTTAGAACTCAAAAATGACACCAATTCTTTAGAAAAACACAAAAAAGCTCGCTTAACAGCTATTCAAAAATATGTAGATGCTATAGCATGGCATACAATATGTAAAATAACAGAAGGTGCTAATTTATTAATACTTACAGGTCCGTTAGCAAACGGTATAAATAAAACAATTATGGATTTAACAGAAAATAAAATGCAATTAAAAGATGCTATTTTCAATAAAATTAATTCACTGGTAGGGGATGATAATACAATTAATAAACTAAGAAAAGAATATGATTTTGATATAGTTTGCGGCGGTGAGTTTATGATTGAAAATAATACTACGTGTGCTAAAACATTATTAGATAAATCATCTGTTTTAGCTGGTAGCGGAAAACGTGCAGACTGGATCAGCTTACCGATAAAAACTTTATAAAAAGATTGATATTAATACTAAATGAGAACAAATAAATAATAGAAATTATGAAAGCACTATATTTTGATAAAGAATTAAAGCTATTAGATAACGTATCTATACCGAGAAAACCAGATGAAGCTTTAATAAGAATAACAATGGCGGGTGTCTGTAATACAGACCTGGAAATAATTAAAGGATATATGGGGTTTAAAGGTATACTGGGGCATGAATTTATAGGTATAGTTGAAGAATCAAATAATAAAGATTTTATAGGTAAAAGAGTATGTGGAGAAATAAACTGCCCTTGTGGTAATTGTTATTTTTGCAAGAATAATATGCCTACCCATTGCCCCAACAGAACTGTCTTAGGCATTTTTAACAGGGACGGTGTTTTTTGTGAATATACAACCCTACCTGAAAAGAACCTGTATGTTTTAGAAGATTATATAGAAGATGAAGTGGCTGTCTTTGTAGAACCAATTGCCGCAGCATATGAAATATTGGAGCAAATAAGTATTAAACCAACTGATAATATAATAATTTTGGGTGACGGCAAACTAGGTTTATTAATAGCAAAAGTGATTTCATTATTTACAAAAAACCTATTAGTAGTAGGTAAACATGAAAATAAATTAAACATTTTAAAAAATACAGGTATAAATACTAAATTACTAGACCAGATTGATAATTTAACAGCAAATATAATAATTGAATCTACAGGCAGCCCGCAAGGCATCAGTCTTGCATTGAACACGGTTTGCCCAAGAGGGACCATTGTGCTTAAAACAACCATAGCGGATAATTTTAATATTAACCTATCAAAAGCAGTCATTAACGAAATAAATATTATAGGCTCCAGGTGTGGCCCATTTAAACCTGCTATTAAAGCATTAAAAAACAATCTTATAGATGTAAAACCATTAATAACAGAAATTTTTGATTTTGATAATGCTATAGAAGCAGTCAAAAAAGCTCAACAAAAAGATAGTTTAAAAGTATTATTAAGACTTTAGAATAAATATATCGTAAACGCATTAAATAAATTCACATCAGGGATTGAAAGAGTCAGGTGTTTTTCCAAATATGTACAAATTTTTTATGTGTTGATTATAGTAAGCGTTATTAATTATTGGGACATACCGTCATCCTGAGCGTCAGCGAAGGATCGCATATTTCTACAAGGAGATTCTTCGGTAAAGCCTCAGAATGACAGGTGAGGTTTGACTGCAAAATGGTATTAATTTAAATATGACCTGATGGATTAACAGGTTTACCTTTAATACGTACTTCAAAATGTAAATGCGGACCTGTTGAATAACCAGATGAGCCCACAAAACCAATTACTTGACCTTTAGAAACAACCTGGCCAACACATGCCCTTGTTGATGACATATGCGCATAAAGAGTTGTCCTTGATTTACCATGATCTAAAATGACAACCTTTCCATAGCCGCCGTACCATCCGGCAAATATTACCTTGCCATTATTAGCCGCAACTATTGGGCTTCTGTAAGGAGCTGAAATATCTAAACCATTATGAAAACGATTCCCTCCAAAAATAGGATGCCTTCTCCATCCAAAACCAGAAGTAACACCTCCTCTAATAGGTCTAAGATATCCGCCTTTAGCATAAGAAACCTTACTGCTTGATTGAGATAATGATAAAATAGTTGACTCAAGAGCGTTGGATTCTTTAGCCATTTGATTTTCTGCTGCTTCGTAAGTTGCTCGGTCAGTTTTTAGCCTGTTAATAAGATCTTTGTTTATTTTTACAGTAATATCAATTTCTTTCTTTTTGGCTTCTATTTCATTGATGGTTGAAAGTATACCCTGTTTTTTAGTTTGTAGCCTGTTTTTAATTTGAGATAATTGAACGGTTTTTTGTTTAAGTTTTTGTAGTAATTGCTTATCCCTTTGAATTATTTTTTGTTGATAATAAAGGCGATCAAGAAAAGTTGATATATCTTTAGCTCCAACAATCATATGTAATAAGCTAAGATGTTCCCCTTTATATATTTCTCTAATTCGATGCCCTGTTTTCTCTTTAAGATCTTCTTCGTCCACACTGAGTTTTTCAAGTGAAAAGCCTAACTGGTCCAGTTGATCTTTAGCTGATGATAATCTAAATTGTTGATCTCTTAAGGAAAGCTTGGCTTTTTCCAATTTATTCTGATTGCATCTAAGTATATTTAAAGCTTTATATTCCTGTCTTTTTAATTGTTCAATTTTTTTCCTTGTCTGGCGTCTTTTTTTCTCTATTGTTAGTTGACGCTGTTTAAATTCCATAATCCGTTGTTTTTTAGTTGAAGCTATTGCTTCAGAAAAGCAATATATAAAACTAAAAAAACATATACATAACAACACCACTATCCACATTTTTTGCGGAATGTTACTATTTTTAGATATTTTAAACAGCATATATTTCCTTAAACAGATAATTTTATTTGAAAAGCGGGGCCAGTAAAGTTACTAGTATTGGGCCTATTGTCCAAACCAGAAATGTAGCTGTTATAACTAATACTATAGTCTTACTATTTTTTCTAAAAAATTCCATAGAGTATACCTATTTGAAGTGTCTAAATCCCTATTCTAATTATTTTATACTACAAAAACCATAAAGCAAGTTAAGAGTAATTTACAGTTTTTGTTATGCAGTAAACGCATAAAAAAAATTATACGTATCTGTGCCTACGTCTATTCCTGATGTGAATTTATTTAAAGCTATAATCATTTTTTACTCTGCATCTTGGGTAATTTAGATAATATTTCACACACTAAATTTTCTAAATTGGGGATATTTTGAGGTTTACCCTTAGTAAATAACTGCGCATAGATAACTACATTACCCGCAATAGCATGAATAACATTCTCTGTTTGATTATATTGAGGATAATAATACATAAAATTCTGGCATTTATAATACCTGAAATTATTTGGTATTTTAGATTTAAAAATCTGCAAAAAGTTTGGTTTAGGTGATGTTTTTAAAGAGTTATAAAAGCTGCTATCTTCATTTGAAATATTTGTTTCCAATATAGTTTGATTAGAATAATGTTTGTCGGATTTTTTTATAATGCTATTGTAATTTCCCATTATCATAGTGAAAGGTTCATATGCAATTATATCTATAGCATGTGCGTTTGCTTTGGCTCCGCCATATTTCATTTTGCTTAGTCTTATAAATAACTCATAAGTGTCATTGTTAGCTGAATAAAAATTAGAAAGACTTATTTCTTCAGTACTCACATTATTAGTTGATGTATCAGTTTTAAACTGAACTTGTTTAGGTATTAAATTAGATAATGGGCCATTATAAAAGTCAAATTTTACTTTAGATGCGTTAAGTTGCGCTAGAGAATTCCCTGATATAGAGGTATTTTGCTCAGGAATGTTTTTATTGGAAATTTTTATACCGTTTTGATCTGCAAAAACCTTAATTTGATTTGCCGCATTAGAAAGCCCTTTCTCTATAAATAGGTTATACAAATCACTTAAAGCGTTATTTAAATTGTCTCTATAATTCATATTGAACACGTAGTTTGCTTTAAAAACATCGTTATTGCTCATTCCTCCGGTAAAAATATTTTTATATTTATTGTCAATATCTGTAAAGTATTCAAATGCCTGACCACTTTTAAACTTGTCCATAAAGGTAAGCAATTTTTCTGCTGTTGTATTAATAGGCTTAAAAAACGTATTCCACTTTTCAGAAAGGACTTTCAATTCATAAGGAGATCTACGCCGGCCTGTTAATAGGTTCATTTGAAAAATATTACTTACGGGTATGCCTGCATCTATTTTATAAAAATCTTTATTCTGTTCATCCCATATTAGAGTGGGGTCATTAATTGAGTCTGAAGTATAAACAAACCCGGTGTTTGAAGGTCTGTAGCTTACATTTTCAGCGAGATCTGGGAACTTACTTTTTAAAATATTATATTTTGACAGGTTTGGACCGGTTTTGTAAAATCCTTGACCGCTTATTTGTCCTTGATTTCTTATTTCATCAATTTGTTTTGAAATATCTGCTATTTTACCGAGTATTCCGGCAGTTATCTGTCCGTATGCTTTAATTGAATCACCTAAAATGGGTATTTTGTCACCGAATTTTTCCATGGCAGTACTAAGTGCAAATAAATTTGATGCGAGCTCACCCTGATTTGTAGCATAGGAATTATAGTCATCTTTGAATTTTTTAACCGCATCTGCTGCATCGAAGGCATTTGATACATAACCAGTTTTTTCTTGAAAGTTTTTAAGGGTTTTTTTATAAAAATTTACCTGTAATCTAGATTTTTTGAGCTTATCTAAAATTGTTTTCTTTGTTTCATTAGACATTAATTTTGATGTATCTTTTAATTTAAGTCTTCCCTCAACTTCTCTCAGTCCGGAGAGTATATTATCTAATTTCTCCACTGCTTCTTTAGAGCTGGAATTAATTGAATTAAATTCGTTTGCTGTTTGCTCATATGCCTGTTCAATATTTTCTTGCGCAAGTATATATTGATTTGCTGGTAAGATATTTATTGAAAATAATATTATAAAGACAATAAATATTTTTTTATAAGCCATTTGATTCATTTACCCAATATCTTTCTTTAAGGAAGTTTCTACAAAGTTATCTAAATATTAATTGAATAAGTCCTTAGCAGTCAATTTTATTTAATCCAAAGATTTACGAAATAAACATATGGCTAAAAGTTGTTGATTATAAATATTTTCAAAGCTTGTAGGATGGAATAACTAACCCATCAAAAGCTTTAACGAGATTAGTATAGTGCAACATCGTCATTGCTAACCCAATGACATTTTGAGGGTGCGCCAATCTCATGGCCGTTAGTTTTTATAATGGCGTTGGAATTACTATCCCACCCTACTTGCTATCATTAAGTTTTCCTTTAATGTCCTGTAGGCTATAATTGTATGGAGCTTTAATTCCGATAAAAATATTTCCCGGCTCACTTTCTAAATCACCACGTTTAATAGACTCAGCCAAAACCTTGTTGTATTTATTTTTGGAAAGTTGTGGATAAGTATCTAAAATATTCAGCAAAGAGTTTCTATAACTTTCTGTAGATGCTGCTGTAAATAGTTTTTTACTGGATGTATCTATTTTTAATTTATATTTTAATTTAAATATTAAGTTTTCAGCTAATATTTTAAAACCTGATTTATGAATTTGAGTTGGTGGACATTCTTTTTCTAATTTAAGGGTTGCTTCTTTAGCTTCCTCTGAATTGCCGATTAAATTACCGTTTAAATGGATTTTGCAATAATCCTCAGTTCTTTCGTCAACAACAATGCTTGCGCCTATATTTTTAGTAGGTTGAGAATATACACCAAAATATTGTGGTGGTTTTGTATAAAAATTCACTGAGGTAAAACTTGGTTGATTCATATTACTTCTTCTCCTAAAACTGTCTATAAAGTTATTTAAAAAATAGTTTATTTGATAGTTTTAAAGTGAAAAATAAACAAAAATGCTAATATTATGTATAAAAAATTAATAATTGTTACATGTAAAAAAAACTCAAACAAGGATCAATTCTCATCAGAGAGTTATAAAGTAGAAAAATACATTATATATTGGCCTATAAAAGTTCTTTAAAATTATTTATTATCCTTACTTAATCCTGTTTGTATTTTAGGTATAGCGTTTGGGGTTTCCCTTGAAATAATACCAAATCTTACTGCTATTTTATAATAGGTTGGGTCGGTGACCCAACACAAGCCTAAAATACCTTTTTAATGTTGGGTTGACAGTCTAATCTGCTGAACTAATATCGTCTTTGCGAACCCAATGACATTTTGAGGGTGCGCCAATCTCATGGCCGTTAGTTAAGGATCTCCTTGTTAAAACGTGAGGACCTGTTATTAATTAACTAGATTCTCACGTTTAATTTTATTACTTAGAATGACACATTCTAGTCATTCAAATTTTGTTTATGCTTGTTTAGCTTTAAATTCGTCTATGTATTGTTTAATTTGTTCTCTTGCTTCTTTACACTGTTCTCTTGTTTGAGCTATTACTTTTTCTTGTTCATCAAGTTCTTTTTCTTTATACTCAACTTTGAAAACATACCCTAACAAAGTAGCAGCTTCTTGTTCTTTTTCATTATCTCCGGAAATAGCTAAAAATTGTAATGGAAGACCTGGTTTTTGAATTCCAAGATAGGTTGAATTATCACTAAATATTCCTATTTTTTCAGCTAAGTAGATCTTTGTTTTATCTGGTAATTCTGTGGTAATAGATTGTGAAATACTAATGAAATCTATATCGGTTGGGCCTTCTTCCCATACCAATTCATTTTTAAGTGATTTTTCAGCTAAATCTATTAAAATATTAGAAGTGTCTAAGCCTTTACCAAACCCATATTGTTTTTCAATTATCGGATATATTTTTTCTTCAATGATAGCATTGAGTTTATTACCATCTTCTTCTGAAAGATTAATTTTTTGAGCTTCTTCTGAATTATCCTGTTTAACTTCCAAAGAATAAACTAATTTGTGATCTTCATAGGAAGATATAAAATTATAGGTCTTATCATTTACTTTTGTAGAAAACGTACCGCCACCTTCAGGGTTTACTTTAACGGAACATTCTTGAAAATTGGTTTCCGGATTATTAAATAGATCTATTACTTCAGCAACATTAATGGTTTCATTAGCGCCTTTAAAAGAAAGCTTTGAAGCCATTAAAGCAGAAGCAAGAACATCACCGGATATTTTAGGTTGATTTTCATTATTTATAGGTTGTTCAATTGCTTTATTACTTTTAAAACTTGGTCCATCAACATTTTTTAAATTGTTAAATTTTAAGTTTGGATTAGTGGCTATTTTAAACATTAATTCTCTCTCCTCTTCATAGTTACCTAAAAATGATAATAAAAAAGACAAGTACATATATTATACTTATTTATAAAATTTACAATTCTTGATGTATTATTTATATAATTTGAGTTAATTATTCAAAATATTATATTTATTAAATATTTTCTTTGCAGGCTTGGAACCTAAAAATACATTAAATTTGTTTAGTGCGGTATTAACCCTCATAGTCTTTCTAGCAGCACTAACATAATATATAGGCGTATATAGACTGGTATTAAATATATCTGAAACTTTAACATGTAGTTTTTTAGCGAAACTGTAATACATTATGCCACCGTCATAAAAGCCTGCTGAAACGTTATCAGCAATTTGTTGGTTTGTTTCAAAATATACAAGCTTGCTTGGTAACTTAGACCATAAATTTAACTTTATCAATGCTTCTTTTGTATATTCACCCAAACTTGTTAAATTTGAATTACCAACTGCTATGCTTTTAAATATCATTGTTTTGGGGTACAAAAAGAAGGCTCTCATGTCTTTATTCTTTTGTACAACAACACATAATTTATCTTTGCCAAGTATCTTTATAGTATTTTTATCTAAATACCCTGATTTAGTCAGATAATCAATGCTTCTTTTATTGTCTAGTATTATTAAATCGATATTGGAATTAGTTTTTTTCAATAAATTAATAATATTTACCTTGTTATCATAAACTAATATTATGTTATCTCTTGGATAGTTATTTTCAAATTCTAATTTTATTTCTTCAAGGGGTAATTTAAAATCTTTAATTGTAGCAATAGTAGCAGTCTCTGCTTTTATTGGTAATTGAGATAACACAAATATTAGTAAAATAAGTAATTTTTTAAACCTTGTCATTTTATTTCTTTAATAGATTAAAAATATCCTTTTTGTATAATTGATTATCTGTATCGTTGCTATTATTTAACCATAACAGCAACCCAAACCAAATTATATTTTGCCCGTAGTAATCTTTAGGATTAGCCCAAAAACCTTTCATGTAGGTTGCAGAAACTTTATTAAGATAAATTTCACGTGCAATATCTTTGTCAACAAGATCAATAGCAGGTAAAACAGCCCCATAGGTAGCAAAAGAATGATCATCTGCTATTCTGGTAACTATACCGCTAATATTTACTGAACCGGGTAAATTTTTATTCAATATCCAATATTTTATAAGGTACTTAGTAGATTTTTTTATATATTCTAATGCCCTTGAATCATTGTTTAACATATAATCAAAAGATATTCTCCACATGACCCTAATGGCATCATAAGAAAAATCACTTTCTTTGTTGGTTATATCGTCATTAACCGTTATTTGTCCTGTTTGTTTATTAATATAAGCCCAATCTGGTGGTAAATAAAAAATAGACAGGTTTGATGCCTTGTTTAAAAAATCGTAAGATGAATCAACAAGGCTAATCCAATCATGTTTGCTGTCATATTTGGCAAATATACGATAGGCATAGGGCGCAAAATATGAAGGATTAATTTTTACGTTATCATCATAAATAGCCCAAGGCCCGGGTAATAAATAATTGGAGGTACCTATTGTAATTACCTCCTTGTTCCAAATATCTTTCAGTATATTTTTAGCTTGATTTAGATATTGAGGATTTTTCCAGGTTTCATAAGCCATAATTAAAGCTAAGGCAATATCTTGATCTGCATCAGTAGCACTTTCCTTATCAAGTACGCCCCATTTATTTTTATCATCCTTACCCCATTTCCAGCTAAATAAATTATCCCCTCTGGTCCTTAAATTATTATTGGTCCATTTTAGTATGGTATCAAAAGAAGTTTTATCATTAAGCCATACTGCTCTTAATAATGCATAGGATTCTCCTTCGGAAGTAGTTATATTGTCTGCAATAAAATCTACAACACGACCGTCTTCTTGTATAAAATAGTCTTTATATGATTCCCATGATTGGCTTAACGAGTTACAAGAATTATTTTCAGAATACACAACCATACTACCAATAGTTACAATGGCAGTAATTACTGATAAAATTGGTAACAAGTTTTTCATTTAAATTATACCTTTAAACAATCCCGTCTTTTATGGCTTTTATAGCTGCTTGTGTTCTATCATCAACTGATAATTTTTGAAGTATGTTACACACATGAGCTTTTGCGGTATGTATACTTACCATAAGTTTTTTAGCTATTTCAGCATTAGGGTTCCCTTCGACTAAAAGTTTTAATACTTCCAGCTCTCTTTCTGTAAGTTGAACTTTTTCCTGTTCTGCATGAGGTGCTGATTCAGCTTGAATATTAGCATTAGTTTTGATTGGAAGTTGTGAGCTTATATTTTTCAATATTATATCAGCTATACCCGGATCAAGCCATGCAGCCCCTTCATAAATTGATTCTACTACCTGAATAAGTCTTTCAGGTTCTATATCCTTTAAACAATAAGCATTTGCACCAGCACTTAATGATAACCATATTTCATCTTCATTGTTATGAGAAGTTAGTATTATAATTTTAATATTTTTATTTATTTCTTTTATTCTTTTAGTTGCTGTTATACCGTCTATTCTTGGCAGCCCTAAGTCCATTAATACTACATCTGGGTTTAATTCAGCAGCAAGTTTTATGCCATCTTCACCTGTTTCTGCTTCTCCTATTACAATAATTCTCTCCGCTTCCTCAAATGCTGTTCTAAGACCAAACCTTGTTAGTTTGTGGTCTTCAATAATAATAATTCGTATTTCTTTTTTTGCAGTCCCAAACATCGTTTTCTACCTGTATTTTTATTGTAAACTTATTGGCCAATAATAAAGTTTTCTTATTTAAAAATAAGATATCAGATTATATCAATATTAATAACGTTAACCATTCTGAGATGATATTTTTTCTAAAGTAAACTTGTTTGATTACAACTTATTTAATTTTAGTAACATTATAATATAAAAAATCTATAAAAAATTAGTGAGTATTTAGTTTTTTTTTGATTATACCCCGTATTTTTTATATCAAAGTTTTAAAAATCCAAAATCCTTTTTTAAAATTCAAATGCCTACTACTTTATTTAATAGTTTAGTGCTCCTGCTATCTCTAGCTCTACAGCAAATTATGGTATGTGAAGTATCTCGACTTAATTTTTTCAAATATTACTTAAAGCTTGAAATAAAATAACAATGCATATTTTAACGGTTTAAATAATTCAATATTTAGACCATATGGACGATTTATTACTTTTAAAAAGTTGGTATAAACAAATAGAGTTGGTAAATTTTTGGTGGTTCAAATAAAAAATGGTGGATTAGTAAATTATGAATATTTTAAAAAAGACGGTTTTATTTTTATTGTTAATCGTTAAGCTTTTCTGTCAATTAACAATAACATTGGTAATGCTTTTATATAACTGTATTTTCAAAAACTCTTCCAAAAGAGTTATTTTTGTAATTTGTTTTACCTTATTGTTTACTACCTTATTTTTTACTTTTAACAAAAGTTTTGCAGGCAATAAAATGAATAAAAGTAATAACCTGCTAACTTCTAACTTAACAGTTAAAAATGATTTAATCAGTTCAAATTCAGCAATTAATGCTAAACGGGTTGAAAAGAAAGAAAATAAAAATATTACTATAGATACCATAGAGAAAGACTTATTAAACGTTGATTTTATAAGCTATCAAGCAGTAGAGGTAGAAAGAAAAACAGGCAAGCCGGAAGGGCCTTTCGCTACTAATTTTGCCACGGATGGAGAAAGTGTTATGGAACTTCCACCTGGTGCTTTTGCTCCAACTATGCCATGCCCAACGTTACCAACAGGCCTTGAAATAAAAGGCGGCATTCCTGGTATTCCTGGTATTGGCGCACCTGCTCCAGAGAAAAAACTTACTAAAGCTCAATTAGCTAAATTAAAAGCAGAAGAAGCTAGAAGAAATATTACCAATTGTTTGGAAAATGAAATCTCCCTTAAAGGTATTGTTATAGATAATAAGAACAGGAAGACTATTGCTATATTGGAAATGACTAATCCTTCAGGAAATAGAGGTATTAAATCAGTATCATCAAAAGAAGTTCTATGGTTGCCAACTTGTACAGTTACTGTTACAGGAATATCAAAAGATCATGTAACTTTAAATTCTGGCGGTATAACAGTAAAAAAATATTTGGAAGAAATTTCTGATGATATTATGCTAAATCCAACTACTGCTGGTGGAAGCGGCATTACTGGCTCAACAGATGGTAGCCTTGTACCTCCTCCTTTACCTGGAGCATCTGGAACACCTGGCAAACCTGGAACAAATGTAAGTTCCAAACAAATGAGCGATATAGATAAATTACTTAATAGTTTCTAATACGGGGTAATAATTAATGAGTTGGAGAAGAAAAAATTTATTTTTAATAACACTGGTAAGCCTGATAATTTTAAATGTTAATAATGCCAATGCTCAGCAAAATCCTAGTATGGATTTTAGGTCAAAAATAGACTTATCTGTGCCGGTTGATTTTAAACATGTAGATAACATTGTTAGTTTTAATGATGATAATATAAGCGTTAGAAAGATCTTAAGAGAACTGGCATCTTTAGCACAGCTCAATATACTTTTAGATGATAGTGTTAAAGGAAATTTATCAGTAGCATTAAATAACGTAAGTGTTAAAGAAGCCCTAGACTATATTAAAAACCTTGCAGGTTTGCAGTATACCAAAAAAGGTAATAATATTTTACTTGTTACAACAAAATCTTCAGCCAAAGAAAAAGGTTTAACCAAAGTAAGCAGTAAAATAATACCTATAAAATATGTAAATTCTAAGTTTGTAGCAACCCTACTTAATAACACAATATTTCTTCCTCCAACCGATGGCCTGGCAGGACAAGCAGCAGTTGCAGCAGTACCAACGGAAGGAGTTAAAAAAGCTACAGCAGAATTTAGAACCAATAGTGTGATATTAGTCGGTACAAATGATGATATTCAATTAGCTGAAGAACTTATAGGCAAAATAGATTTGCCAAGAGAAGTTAAAACATTTGAAATACATCATGCTTCAGCTGTAGAAGTAGCTCAATTGCTCCAGGCTTCAGTATTTAATGATGGTGTTTCACCATTTAACGCTGATTCAGGCACTGGAGATACAAGCGGACTGCCAAGCAAATCATCACCGGTTAAGATTGATATAGAAACTTTCCAGGAAGGAACAGGGTCTTCTCAGGTTCAAGGATCAGCAGGAGGGTCCTCCACTTCTTCCCAACAGCAAATATATACGCTGCGTTCAAAAGCTATGTCAAGTAAGGAAATTAAAATAGCGCCAGATGGCCCAATAATTGTACCGGATACCAGGACTAATTCAATTACAATTATGGGAACAGTAGATCAAATAGCCTTAGCAGAATCAATTATACCAACATTAGATCAGAAATTACCTCAAGTAGCTATAGAAACATCTCTGGTGGAAATTTTTGAACAGGGATTAAGAGAAATACAACCTATAATAGGTACAACAGACGGGCAGTTTGCGGTTGGTTTTAATGATGCTGTAACTCCTGCAACACCTACAGCGGGAGAGCCAGCAACAAGTTATAGACCATTAATAGGTTTACCTACCGTTAGAGATAATAATCAGCAAGGTACAGAATTTGCCTGGACAACTAAACCAATTACTCGTAGCAGTCAGGTTATAGCTCAATTGGATGCAATAATTGCAAAAAGAAACGGTAAATTATTGGCTAATCCTACTGTAATAGCTGTACATAATTCTGAAGCTATTATAAGCATAACTGAAGAAATAGTAAGAACTGTTCAAATAACTCGTGACTCAACAGGGTTTACTCAAAGTCAGGTACAAATAGGTGAAGCCGGTATTATACTTAATATATTACCTAAAATAAGTGGTGATGGATTTATTAATCTAAGAATAAGACCTTCTGTTTCCACTATAGCCGGTGTGGTTGTTGTAGGTAATAACGGTATAGCAACCCTGTTAAATAAAAGAGATCTTGCTGTACAGGAAGTAAGACTTGCTAATGGACAAACATTATCATTGGGTGGATTAATACAGGAACGAGATACATCAACAGGTAGTGGGGTTCCGGGTATTAGCAGCATGCCTCTTATAGGTGCTCTTTTCCGCTCAACTTCTAAAGATCTTCAACGCTCAGAATTAATAATGCTTGTTACTCCAAAAATATTGCAAGATTGTACTCCAATGAACATGTCAAGACTCTCCAGTATTAACAATGATCAGGAAGTATCTGATTATATGAAACAAGCAAGACGTAACTTAAATAATCAATAAGGAAAGCGGGTAAACCATGAGAGGTTTTAAGTTAAAAACAGGCTTAACAACATTTTTAAATACTACTATATTAGCTTCAAGCATAATTCTATCTACTAATGCCTTTGCTGTAGCCTCTACTTTTAAAGTTGATGCAATAAAAACAGAGTATCTTAATCAACCAATTTCTGTAATCGGTGGTAGTAGTTATATTACAATGAAGCTTAGGGCTATACCGTTAAGAGATTTATTAAAAATGTTATCAGCAAAAGCAGGCTTTAACCTTATTTTAGATGAGTCTGTAGTTGGTGATATTAGTGTAGATTTAAATAATGTTTCAATAAATCAAGCTCTTGACGCATTGAAAGACTATTCTAATCTTGTTTATATGCAAAACGGTAAAACGTTGGTAGTAGGCAACAAAGATTCAGAATTGTCTAAAAATATAAGTCAGCAGGTTTCTCAAATGATACCTGTAAAATATATTAATGCTAAGTTAGCCGCAAATATACTTAATAACACTATATTTACTTCTAATAAAGCTGTAGCTGAATATCGAACCAATAGTGTTGTTATTGTGGGTACAGATAATGATGTTAGACTAGCAGAAGATTTACTTAGTACCATTGATGTTGCAAGACAAACTAAAACTTTTAAAATTAATCACGCTAATGTTTTAGATTTGGCCCAATTGCTTCAAGCAACAGTATTTAATGATGGTGTAGCACCATTTAACAGTGATGCCGGAACAGGAACAGATGGCATTACCGCAAAATCAACACCTCTTGAAGTAAGGACTGAAACTTTTCAAGAAGGTACAGGGTCATCACAGGTTCAAAGTGCATCAGGTTCTTCCAGTGGAAGCCAACAACAAATTTATCAGTTAAGAACTAAAAATATAGGATCAAAAGAAATAAGAATATCACCTGAAGGACCTATAATTGTACCTGATACCAGATCAAACTCGCTTACTATTCTTGGCACGCCTGATCAAATTGCTTTAGCTGAATCTATAATACCTACATTAGATAAAAAGTTACCACAAGTTGCTATTGAAACATCTTTAGTAGAAATATCTGAACGTAATTTAAGGCAGTTATCATCTTTATGGGGTCATTCCGGTGGACAATGGGCAACAGGCTTTAATGATAAGGCCGGAGCTTTAGTGCCTGGAGATCCTGGAGTATTAGGACTTGTAGGCTTACCTACCCTTACAAATGATTCTATTAATGCGGTAGGAAGTGCATTGGCTTTTGCCACAACACCTATAACAAGAAGTCTTGACTTTATGTATCAGCTAAATATGATGATATCTTCGGATAAAGCTAAATTATTGGCTAATCCGACAATTTTGGCTTTACATAATTCTGAAGCTATAATAAGCATAACTCAAGAAGTTGTAAGGCGTACTACAGTAACAAGAGATTCTACCGGATTTACTCAAACACAGACAGAAATTGGTGAAGCCGGTATAGTATTAAATATACTGCCTAAGATTTCCGGAGATGGCTTTGTAACATTAAGGATAAGACCTTCTGTATCAACCGTAGCAGGTCAAGTTCAAATATCAGGAACTACAGTAACACTGCTTAAGAAAAAAGATTTCGCAGTACAGGAAGCTAGAGTAATAGATGGTCAAACTCTGGCATTGGGTGGTCTTATAGAAGAACTTACCCAAAAAGATACCAGTAAAATTCCATGGCTAGCAGAAATGCCTATACTTGGAGCTTTATTTAGATCTTCTCAAAGAGATCAAACAAGAACAGAGTTGTTAATGCTGGTAACTCCTAGAATAGCTCAGGATCATATACCTGTAGCTACAACAAGCTTTAATGAAAAACCCGTAGTTACAATACCTCAAAGCAAATTAATTATAAAAAATAATGCTAATACTGAAATAATTAATACTAGTGGCACGGATACTGATAATTCACCAGCCTGTCAAAATGTTGCTGCTCCTAAAAATATACCGCCTGTAGTAACTAACACTATAACTCGACAACCAACGAGCAGAGAATACAATAAAAAACAGGTTGACGAACTTCTAAAAAAATACCTGCCAAAGAATTCCAATTAATAAAACCCGCTTGTTTAGAGCCACCTATTTGCCAACTATAAAGTAGTTGGCAAATCTTTTTATATTTCATACTAAATTGCAATTAATGGTGTAAGATTTAAATCGTATACTGGGTTTGTTGACGAATATAGTAAATGCATTAAATAAATTCACGAAAGAGTCGGGTGTTTTTCTAAATATGTCCAAATTTTTTATGCGTTGATTATAGAGGTAATTACTCAGCACCTGTCATCACGAGGAGGACTGAAAGTCCGACGTGGTGATCGCAAGATCAATCATTGAAACAAATAAGTTGGTTGCGATTGCCACGCTCCCGTTGGTCGCTCGCAAAGACCTGAGCAATTATAGTAAACGCATTAAATAAATTCACATCAGGGATTGAAAGAGTCAGGTGTTTTTATGGAACAGTATATGTAAGCAAAGCAAACCGAAAGGTTTAGTCCTTTATAAGACGGGTTTTTAAAAATGGAATAATTATTAAGTCATTTAGCTATCTTTTTAAACAATGTATTAGTTAATCCATCCAATTAACTATATTATTTAACCGGGTTATAGAAAAACAAAGCTGTCTTTTTTTGAAGGTCTTTTAACTTAGAATTATTATCACAATTACAGGCTATACTGTCTAAAACTTTAGATTTCATTAATATATCTACTTCTTCTCCGCTAAAAGTATTTGGTGTGTTACCCAGTTTATTAAGAATACTATTTTTAACTTCATCGGATACTTGTTCTTTTTTGCAATAATTAATTATATCGCTTTTATACTTACGAAGTACTGTGATCGTAGCAGGTAGACTCTTTAAACCTAACTCAATATATATATCAGAAGAAATTATATCATAAGGGTAGGTATTTTTGATAATAAATCTTCCATCTGTTTTAGTTTGAGCTTTATCTAAAGCAAACTTAAGTAATTCAAGTTCTACTTTTTCCCTGTAATCAGGGTGAATGTCATAAAATGCACCTTTAATAGACCTATCTAATATCATTACTGGTGGTTTATCATAGCCATTTTCTTCCATAAAATCTATTTTTGTTTTGTCCAGTTCAGTAAATTCTATATCATAAGGTTTTGCAGGATCTAGAAAATTATAATTTTCCAGACCACTATTATGAATGTTTAAATTAAAAGAGCAGAAAACTTTATAATTATCTCTATTATAA
>Ga0074195_1001480_pt1 | contig 32859 bp, 30 predicted proteins | sample EPASupsiteHSE623_FD_64525 | JGI IMG/M metagenome (GOLD analysis project Ga0074195, IMG submission 64525) | Bioremediated contaminated groundwater from EPA Superfund site, New Mexico - Sample HSE6-23 | ecosystem: Environmental > Aquatic > Deep subsurface > Groundwater > Contaminated ... | reverse complement strand
GGGGCCAGAGGCGGCAGCAGCCAGTCCGTCCAACCGGCGGCCGGGGACGGATGGAAGATCAACGAGCAGGTCCGCAGGATGGCGTAGACGCCCACCTTGGTCATGATGGCGAATAGGGCCGCCACCGGTGCGGTGATCGACCCGTACAGCGCGGGCAGCCAGAGATGGAGGGGTAGGAGCGCCGCCTTGAGTCCGAAGACCACCAGCAGGAGGAGAGAGGCGGCCGCAAACAACCCGGCCGTTCCGGTCAGGGCCGCCCCCCGCACCGCCAGATCGGCCATGTTCAGGGTGCCGGCGAGTCCGTAGAGCACGCCGACGCCGACGAGAAAGAGGGCCGAGCCGATCAGGTTGAGCACCACGTAGTGCAGGCCGGCGCGAACCCGCTCCGGACCGCCGCCGTGCAGGGCCAGACAGTAGGAGGCGATGAGCAGGATCTCGAAAAAGACGAACAGGTTGAAGAGATCGCCGGTGAGGAAGGCGCCGTTGACCCCCAGGAGCAGCAGCGGCGCAAAAACGTGGAAATTGCGGCCGCGCCGGTCGTCGCCGCCGCAGGCGTGGAGCAGTGCCGGAAGGGCGAGCAGCGCGGTGGTGGTCAGCAGCAGAGCGCTCAACCGGTCGACCACCAGGACGATCCCGAAGGGGGCGGGCCAGTTGCCCAACCGGTAGATGGCGATTTCGCCGGTAGCGGCGGCGGCCAGCAACACAAGCGAAACGGCCAGCAACCCGGCTGCGCAGGCCAGGGAGACCGTCCGCTGCCGGTCGATCGCCCGATCGGTGAGCAGCAGGTTGACCATGCCGGCGAAGAGCGGCAGGATCAGCGGCAGGATCGGCCAGTGGATCATGGCTCGCCCTCCCGGCCGTCGACATGATCGCCGCCCAGTTGGCCGTAGGCGCGCAGGGCCAGGATCACCACGAAGGCGGTCATGCCGAAGCCGATGACGATGGCCGTCAGCACCAGGGCCTGGGGCAACGGGTCGGCGGCCCGGTCGGCGACGCCGATTAAGGGCGGAGCGCCGCTGACCAGCCGACCGGTGAAAAACAGAAACAGGTTGACCGCATAGGAGAGCAGCGACAGGCCGACGGCCACCGGAAAGGTCCGGGCGCGCAGCACCAGATAAACGCCGCAGGCAACGAGTACGGCAACGGTCAGGCTGGCCAGGACTTCCATCAGCCCCCCTTGCGCGCTTGGGCGCAGCGCCGGGACAGGTTGCCCAGAGTAGCGAGGATCAGCATGACCACCCCGACCACGGCAAGCAGGACGCCCAGATCGAAGAGCATGGCCGTGGCCAGTTCGATCTCGCCGATCGGCGGCAGGGCGACATGCCCGAAGGCCGAGGTCAGGAAGGGGCGGCCCAGCAGCCAGGAACCCAGGCCGGTCGCGGTGGCAAGCAGCACCCCCCAGGCGATCATCCGATGATAGCGCGGCTGCCACCGTTGCCGGGTCCAGGCGATGCCGTTGGCCATGTACTGGAGGATCAGGGCCACCGCCGTCACCAGGCCGGCGATGAATCCGCCTCCGGGCGCCTGGTGGCCGCGCAGGAAGAGATGGATGGCCACCAGCAGGGCCAGGGGCAGAAAGACGCGGGTAATCCGCGACAGGATCAGGGGATGGCGCTCGAAGGCCCAGGGTTGCAGGCCGAGGGTCTGGTCCTCCCCTTCAAGGCAGAAGTTGTCCAATAGGGCATAGATGCCGACCGCGGCCAGGGCAAGGACGGTGATCTCGCCCAGGGTGTCGAAGCCGCGAAAGTCGACCAGTATGACGTTGACCACGTTGGCCCCGCCGCCCTGGGGCAGGCTGTTGGCCAGGAAGTAGCCGGAGATGGTCTCGTAGGGCCTGGTCAGCAGCCCCCAGGCGAGCAGGCCGGCGCAGCCGCCGAACCCCAGGGCCAGGAGCAGATCCCGGCCGCGCCGCAGCGGCGTCGACAGGGGTGCGCCGGTCTGGGGCAGAAAGTAAAGGGCCAGCAGGAAGAGGAGGATGGTCACCACCTCCACCGCCAACTGGGTCAGGGCCAGGTCCGGGGCGGAAAAACGGACAAAGGCCAGGGCCGTGGTCAATCCGACAACGCTCAGGGCGATGAGGGCGTTATAGCGGCGTCGGTGCCAGACCACGGTCAGCACCGCCGCCAACATCATCAGGGCCGCTCCGGCCAGGGTAGGCGCGTCCAGGGCGGTGGTCGGCAGCGGCCCGGTGAGGGCGTCGCCTGCCAGGGCAAGGGGCAGCCCCACGGCGAGCACCGCCGCCGCCAGCAGCAGTCCGGCTCCACGCTGGAGAGAGCCGTTCTCCAGGGTGCAGGTCAGACGCCGGGCCGCGGCAACCAACCCCTCCAGCGTCGCGCCGAAGAGCACATGGGCATCGACCGTGGGCCAGAACCGTTCGTGAACGGCGAACAGGGTGTGGCGACGGCTGTAGAGCGCAAGCCCGCCGGCCAGGGCGACCAGACTCATGGCCAGTGGTCGATTGAATCCATGCCAGATGGCCAGGTCGTATGGCGGCAGCGGCCCGCCAACCACGGCCCCGGCGGCCAGGGCAAGAAAGGGCGCCACGGTCAGGTTTGGCCAGATACCCACCACCAGACACTGGACCACCAGGATCGCCACCGGCAACCGCATAAAGAGCGGTGGTTCGTGCGGCGGGTACTTGGGCAGGTTGACCGGTTCGCCGTTGAAAAAAACGTCATGGATGAAGCGGGCCGAATAGGCCACCGAACAGATGCCCGCCAAGGTGGCCGCCGCCGGCATCAGGCCACTCCACGGCCCCAGGGCATGCAGGTGCAGGGTTTCGGCGAAGAACATCTCCTTGGAAAGAAAACCGTTGAGCAGCGGCACACCGGCCATGGCGGCGGAGGCGACCATGGCCAGGGCGCCGGTGTGCGGCATGTAACGCCACAGACCGTTGATCCGGCGCATGTCGCGGGTGCCGGTCTCGTGGTCGATGATGCCGGCGGCCATGAACAGCGAAGCCTTGAAGGTGGCGTGATTGATGAGGTGGAACACTCCGGCCACCACCGCCAAGGGGGTGTCGATCCCCAGCAGCAGGACGATCAGGCCGAGGTGGCTGATGGTCGAATAGGCGAGCAATCCCTTGAGATCGTGCATGAACAGCGCGGTGTAGGCCCCGAACAGCAGGGTCAGCAGGCCGGTGGCGCCGACGGTGAAAAACCAGAGATCGGTGCCGGCAAGGGCGGGATAGAGCCGGGCAAGGAGAAAGACCCCGGCCTTGACCATGGTGGCGGAGTGGAGGTAGGCGCTCACCGGCGTCGGTGCGGCCATGGCACGGGGCAGCCAGAAATGGAAGGGAAACTGGGCCGATTTGGTGAAGGCCCCGACAAGGATCAGCAGCAGGGCCGGAGTGTACAAACCATGGGCGCGGATCTGGTCGCCCGCGCCGAGTAGCACCGAGATGCGATAGGTGCCGCCCATCTCGCCCAGCAGCAGGAAGCCGGCCAAGAGGGCCAGGCCGCCGGCGCCGGTGACGGTCAGGGCCATGCCGGCACCGAACCGCGCCGCCCTGGTGTCGTGCCGGAAACCGATCAGCAGGAAGGAACTGAGCGAGGTCAGTTCCCAAAACACCAGCAGCACCAGCAGATGATCGCTGAGCACCACCCCGACCATGGCCCCCATGAACAGGAGCAGCAGGCCGTAAAAGCGGCCGGAGGCTTCTTCGACCGACAGGTAATAATGGGCATAGAGAATGACCAGCAGACCGATGCCCAGGATGAGCAGGATGAACAACGCCGCCAGGCCGTCCATGCGTAGGGCGAGTTCGATTCCGGCCTCGGGAAGCCAGGGCAGGCGGAACTCCTGGGCCACGCCGGCAAAAACGGACAGCAAGGGGAGCAAGGCCGCCAGCAGCGCGCCGCCGGTCACGGCGGCCGCAGTCAGGGCCGGAGCCGCGCGCCCCGCCAGCAGGCGGGCGGGATGCGGCAGCACGGAACCCAGCAGCGGCAGAAGCACAAGCGTCAATAGAGACATGGTGGTCGGAGATCCGTCGGAGAAACGTCAACGGCCCGCGTCTTCACCCACGCCGGCCCCGTCCCCGCCCAACGCAGCGGCGGACCCGGACGCGAGCGAGCCGAAACCTGAGCAATCACCTTGCCACAAACGATACGAAAGGGCAACCTCAGTCGGTCTGGTTCTCTGTTTCCACAGGGAAACAGGTATCGACAAGCGCACAGACTTCCGCCAACCAGGCGGCCCGCTCGGCCTCGCTGCTGGTCACCACGATGCCGAACATCCGCCGGTGGACCCGCTCGACGCCGCAGAGACCGAAGATGCAGTTTTTCCAGATGGTTTCGAGCGGATCGCCGAACACCCGCCTCTCTCTTTCCGCCTCGGTGTTCGACGTATTGAACACCAGGGCCGCCCGTGCCTTGAGCAGCCCCACCGGCACACCCTCGCCGGAATCGCCGGCCACAAATTCATAAGCCACGCCCGGCCGGATCACCCGATCCACCCACCCCTTCATGATCGCGGGCGGCATGCCCCACCAGTTGGGATGAACGATGACAATACCGTCGGCCACGGCGAGTTCCTCGCAGTGGCGGGCGATCGGCGGTGGCAACGACGCGCCTCGGGGCGTCTCCAATCCGGGCAGCAGGGGATCGAACCCCTCCCGGTAAAGATCGTGGAACACGACCGTATGGCCGTTGGCCCGCAGCCGCTCCGCCGCTGTCCGGGCAATGGCGTGATTGAAACTGCCCTCGCAGGGATGCGCCAGGATCACCGATATCTGCATGGATTGTTCCTCCCTTCGTCAGTCCGCCATCGCGGCGCAAATCGCATCCACGCTCAAAACCTGGGCAAAGAGCCCGTCGAGGGCCGCCAGATAGGCCGCCTGCACCTGCCGCGCTGCCACCTCGATCCCGCCGAACGCAAGATCGCGGGTGGCGCAGGCGTCATGCGCCAACCGGCATTGCAGACCAAGATCCGCCGCTGCGCGGGTGGTGGTGTCGATGCACATGTGGGTCATCATCCCCGCGATCACCAGTCGTTCGATCTGTCGTTGCTTGAGGTAATCATAGAGCGGTGTCTCGCGGAAGCTGTTGGGGAAATGCTTGACCAGTACCGGCTCATCCGGCAGCGGCGCGACGCTCGCATGGATCGCCACGCCCGGTGTATCCGGGAGGAAAAAGGTCGCCCCCGGCCTGGTGGCGACGTGCTGGATGTGGATCACCGGCAATCCGCAGCGCCGGAAGTGCTGGAGCAGTTTCCCGGCCTGCCGGCCGGCCTCCGGGCTGCCCACCAGCTCCATGGCGCCACCGGGGAAATAATCGTTTTGAATATCAACCAGCAACAGCGCTTGCTTCATATCGTTCTCCGTGGAAAATGAAAATCGGGGGTTCAAGGGGCAATCTCTCGCGGTGCGCTACCCCCTCTTCTCCCGCAGGATGGTCGAGCGGCGCGCTTCGTCCTCGGGGAAGACCCGGCCGGTGCGCAGGCACTCGAAGATGTGGTCGAACACCACGCCGGGCTCGCCCTGCTTCCTGCCACTGCGGAAATAGGAGTGCCCCTTGGTATCGTAGGCATTGTTGACGTCGTCGCAGTCGACGATATACACGTTATTCGGCGTCAACTCCATGTTTTCCGGCCCGCTGTGGCCCAGGCGGCGCGAGGCGATCTTGTTCTTCAGGTTCGCCGCCTTGCTGCTGCGCAGGGCCAGGTCGTCCGAGGCAAAGTAGACCACCACGTTGCGCGAGGCGTCACAGATGAGCTGGCCCTTCTCACCGCGATGGATCGACTCGTTTTCGATATCCGCGGCCACCAGGAAGGTGTTGCGGAAGATCAAGGGCACGCCGTCGGCCAGATCGTACCTGTTCCAGGCGACCAGCGTTTCCCGCAGCACCCGGTTGCCCATGGAATGGGCCAGCACGTTGATCCGCTTCAGGCAGGGATCGTTCTCCGGATCGTTCTCGTCGGAGTTGCGCCATTCGACGAATCGCTGCAGGGCGCGGGCAAAGGAGGTGGCGCTGGCGTCCGCCGCCTTCTGGTCGTCCCAGTAATCCTGGACGATGCCGAGGTCGTTGTCGCAGGGCCAGACGACCGGCACCACCAACACCTCCTGCTTGCCCTTGCCGTCGCACAGTTCCTGCAACTCGGAGGCCGCCTTGAACACGTCCTCGGGCAGGTTGGAGAAGCCGTGGATATAGAAGAGCAATTGCCGGTAGGGCGCTTTCTTCAGTTCCAGCATGAATCGGTCGCGGCCGACGGTGACGATGGCGCCGTTCGGATCCCGCCGGCAGGCGAAGACGATGTTGCAGGGGGCGTTGTTGTTCGGATCGAATGCGAAGGGCTGCCCCGGTTCGGTGTTCAGGACGCCGGTGGGATACCGGTTGGTGAGAAACAGCAGGGCGCCGTTCTCGGCAACGAACGGTTGTTCTTGGGGCTCGGTCGGTGTGGTCACCACTGTCTCAACGGGCTCTACGGGTTCCACGGGCTCCACGGGCTGTTCGGCATCGGTAGGGGATACCGTCGACTGCCACAACGCCGCCTCGGCCTCGCGCCGGCGACGCAATCCGGCCAGATCCTTGCCGTCGGCCTTGGTCCAGCGCATCATCTGGGCCGGCACCTGGTCGGATTGCCCCTCGTTGAGCAGCCGAAGCAGGGTCGATTTCTCAAAGGCCCCGATGCCGACGTTGAAGGCGAAGCTCACCAGGGCGCAGAACTGGTTGTCGCCGAGCGGCACCTTGACCGCCCGCTCCACGCCGGCGGCAAAGCGGCGAACATCGTCGTCCAGCAGGGTATCGGCCTCTTCCCTGGTGATGCCGCCCGGATAAACGGCCCGGGCCTGCGCCTTGTTGTCCGCTCCCTTGAGCATCTTGCCGCCGGGATCAAGCACCACGTGGCCCCAGCCGATGGTCCAATACCCGGCCGGGCAGAGATAGGGGTCGAGGTTGACGGTTGTCGGGTCGCCGTCCGGGATGCCCTCGAACGACTTGATCAGTTCCACCGCCTGCCTGAGATCTCGCGCCATACCCATTCCTCCTTGCAAAAAAAAGTTCAGCCGGTCCGCCGGCCCCTCAATCGCGGTCCTGATCGATGCGGAAGCTGGCGACAAAGGGCAAATGATCAGAGACGGTCGTGCGGAACCTCTCCCGGCCGATGTCCATGGCCCAATCCATAGGGAACAGCCGCAGACTGCCCCGGATGTATTCCGTGCCAAAGGTCCGGCTCATCGCAAAGCCGTCGAGCAGGTTGGCCCGACCAGCCTCCAGGATGTGGGAATACCGGTCCTGCAGGTCCCAGGACGAGAAAAAATCCATCAGGTCTTCCCCACCCAGGTGATGGAAATTGCTGACATCCTGTCCGGGGATCATGTTGAAATCGCCCATGAGCAGAATGTCCTCGCGCCGTTGCCGCGTTTGTTCGGCGATGAACTGGCCGACGACCTTGGCCTGTTCGTCGCGGATCTGCTGTTCCATGGCCCCGCGTCCGGATTTCAGGTGGACGACGATGAGGAGAAAATCGAACCGGCCGATTTTCATCTCCACCACGAACGCCTTGCGTTTGGCCGGGTCGCCCAGATCCGAACCGGCGAGCAGCCTCGGATTCTTGGCCGTGACCCCTTCCTTGAATAGCACGCCGATATGCAGGTTGCCGGCCTGCGGCACCACCACCGAATTGTACGTCACCCCCTTTTTCGCCAGCCCCTGCTCGAATCGCGAGAGCACGGAAAGCGGGTTGATCTCCACCAGGGCGATGATTTCCGCGTCGAGCAGGGCCAGGCCCTCGATCTGGCGCTCCACCCGCTCGTTGGGAATGCCGCCGTAGCCGGCGAGATTCCATGCCGCTATCTTGGCCGTTGTCTGTCCGAACTTGAGCATGCAGCCTCCTCAATCATTGAATTACTTGCCCGGATTGTGCCCTCACCCGCCGCGTCGATCGTTCCCACGTGGTTGATCGTTCCCACGCTCCAGCGTGGGAATGCGCTTTGGACGCTCCTGCGTCCCTCTGTGTCCAGAACCGTGGAGTGCTCAAACGTTCCCTTGTCCACCCACCGGTCACTTGCCGTCCACCTGTCCCGGTTGGGGCACGACGACACAGCGTATTTCCGGGGCACCATAGCCCCAGACGACCGTGGCCTCGCCCTGATGCTCCCACAGCGATTCGTTACGGCCCTGGTAGCGGGCGCCACTGGCGCTGACCTGCTGGAACATCAGGGAGACCTGGTCGCCGCGCTCGGCGATCAGGGTGCGCGGCTCGGTATGGAAAAAGGTGGCGATCAGCTCGCTTTTAGGATGATCGTCGCAGCGATAGGTCACCGAACCGATGAACGCGACTAGGCGATAGCGGGCCTGCAACTCGGCGGTGCGCAGCCGGTAGCTCTCGGCCACGCATTGCCGTGTGCCCGCGCTCTTCCAACAGTCGTTGCGGCCCTTGACCCAGCCGCGCTGTTCGACCTTGAGCATGGGCGGATGCTCGTTGACCGCCTTTTTGCGCGCCTCCCGGTAGGTCTCCGCCAATTGCCGATCCAAGCGGGTCAGTTCCTCGTCCGCACAGACCATCGCCTCGATGGAGCCTGCCTTCACCTTGGCGCAATCAAAGGATGGCCCGCCGGCCAGCGCACTGCCCGCAAGCATGCACCAACATCCGATCATCCAGCACAGAAAACGACGAGGCGGCATGACACCATGAAAGATCATGAAATCCTCCATAATTTTGTGACGCTATTTTGCTTGTCAGGCGGCCTAGGCGCACACCATATAAACTCGGGTACGAAGCGAGGATGCGCGGGTCACTGTTTTGCCCCGAACTGCATCTCCAGGGTCAGGGTCGATCCGGGGCGGCAACCGGGGCTGGTCTTGCTCACCTCCCGCTTGATCCGCGCCGTCCCTCGGCGCATCCACTCCTTGAACTCGTCGCGCTTGACCGTTTCCCGGAGCAGATCGCCGCAGTCGGATTTCATGGTGATGCCCCCCTTGGAGGAGGAGAAAAGGATATTCGGTGCATCGACCCTGACGTTGACGAAAGGGCCGTCGCTGACCGCGCTGACCACCCCGCTGTTGCGGCCCGGATACTCCTCGCCCTCGGCGAGTTCCCAAATATCCATCGGGTGCCACTGCTTGCACGCGGCGGGCGAACCGGCGAATTGGACGCAGCCCCGACCACTGTGCTTGACCACGTCGATTTCGGTGGACAGGGTCTGGATGGCGTAATCCTCCCGGCCGGTATAGCGGCCGGCGGCCGGATCGTAGTAGCGGGTGACGATCAGGTTGCCGACAAAGCTCTCCCGAATGGTGTAGGTGAGTTCCTGTTTGATCGCCGCATACGGGGTGGCGTTGGTGCCGCTTTCGACCTGGATCGAGCCGGTGAGGGGGATAGCGCGCGGCACCGCGATTTCGCGCTCGCCGGGTGTTGCCCGCTGCGCCTTGGGCTTGGCGTCGAACTGCTGGCTCTGCGCGTTGATCGCCTCGCGACGGCGGGCCATCTCCTCTTCCGGAAAGGCAGCCTGCGACGTTTGCACCGACGGCTTGAGCAAGGCGGGTTTCATGGGTGCAGCGCCACCCTTCTGTTTCGCGCAGCGCGAGTCGTAATATTTGACCGTGCGGTCCAGTTGCTCCTGGGCCTCGGCTTTTTGCTCGGCGCTTGCGGTCTTCTTTTTGATGGTTGCCTTGAAGGTGGCGATGCGCTCCTGCAACTCCTCGCAGGTGAACGGCGCAGCCACGGCCACGGGCGCAAACCAACAAACCAGTACGAAACTCCACAGAGACAACCGGCAAAGTCGCTGCATAATACGCTCCTCCGTTTTGAAATCGTTATCGGAACAGGAAAAACCGGTTCCGCATCCTCGGTAAGGGCCGACGATCATCAAGGCCGGCAAGGCCGGGCGAACACCGCCACACCTTGCCTGCCACGGCCGCTTGCCCCTTCATGGCTGTTGCCTGAATCCGTGAGCGTTTGTCCGTGCGTCAGCTTCGTTGTTCGTGACCGTTCGATTAAAGTTAACTTTAGGACGGTCACGGGCAATGAAGATGGCGTGCGGACGGATGCCCCGATGGGCGACGGGTGAATGCATTTTTTAAGAAAACCGACGCTATTATACCGTAATTACGCCAAATATATCCTACTTAAAAGTCCCGTCGTCACGGATTCAGGTGTTGACGAATGCGCATCTCCAGGGTCAGGGTGGAGCCGGGCCGGCAGTATTGGGCCTTGCCGCCCTCGTTGCCGACCTCGCGGGTCAGGCGGATCTCCGCGCGGCGCAGCCACTCCTTGAAGGTTTCGCGACTGACCGTTTCCTTGAAATCGTCGCCGCACCCAGATTTCGCAGCGATCCGGCCTTGCGCGGATTCGAAATGGATATCCGCCGCATCGACCGTAACGGTCACGGATTGCTCGTCGCTCTCGGCGCCGACCACACCATCGTACATTCCCTGGCACTGCTCGCCGTCGCCGATCCGCCAGCGGTCGAAGGTGTGCCACTGGGTGCAGACCGATGGCGAGCCGGTGAATGTGCCGCATTCCCGGCCGCTGAAACCGAGCACCTCGATACCGGTGGAAAGCGTCTGGATGTCGTACTCCTCGCGGCCGGTGTAGCGGCCGGCGATACGGTCGTAATAGCGGGTGACGATCAGGTTGCCCTCGTAGGTCTCGCGGACGGTGTAGCGGAGGTCCCGTTTGACGGCATTATAGAAGGTCGCCAGCGACCCACCCTCCACCAGGACCATGCCATCGATGGGAATGGCCTGCTGGATCGGCACCTCGCGTTCGCCAACCGCGCCGCGCAGTGCGGACAGATTGTTGCCGAACTGATTGAACGCCAGGTTGATCGCCTCGCGGCGGCGTTTGATTTCCTCCTGCGGCGTGGCTGCCGGCCGCATCTTGTCGGGGTTGAGGAGGTCGCCCAGGTTGGCCGGCATAACCGGCAAGCCCGTCCCCATCAGGCATTGGGTGGTGTAGCGCATGGACAGGCTATCCAACTCGGCCTGCAATCCGGCAGCCACCATCTCGTTGGCCGCTTCGTCGATCGCCGTGGACAGGGATTCCATCGTGGCCTGCATCTCCTCGCAGGACTGGGGAGCGGCCGTCAGGGCAGGCGCGGCGCACAGAAGGGTCAGTAGGATCGGGATAGAACGCAACGCGATGTGCATGGATCGCCTCTTCGGTTGGGAGTGGTCGCAATGCCGGAAACGAGAAAGCCTCCATGGGGGCGACGGCTGGGGTCCGGCGTGCGCTTGCATGGTCACGCCGACCGGCAGGGACTGGCCGCGATGGTGCCCGTTGCCACCAAGTCTTCGATCTCCTGCGGTGATAGTCCGGCCAGTTGCAAGATATCGACCGCCCCCTCGCCGACCATGGGCGGTTGCAGCCGGAGATCGAAGGGCATCCCGCCCAGGCGCAGCGGCAGCTTGGGCAGCTTGACCTGCTTGCCGCCGGGGGTTTCGGTCGCGGCCAGGCCGCCCGACTCGTTCATGTGGGGATCGTCCCAGAGGTCGATCGGCTGATTGACCGGGGCAAAGGGAACGGCGGCCTGTTCGGCCAGGGCCATCAGTTCGGCCCGGGTCAACCGTTGCAGCCGTTGCTGGAGTTCGGGAGCGAACCAGCTCCGCGCCTCGATCCGGCTCTGGTTGGTGGCAAGGCGCGGATCATTGGCCCAGTCGGTGAAGCCGAAGGTCGCGCAAAACCGCCGCCAGTGGCGATCCGAGGTGATGCCGACGAACACCTGCTGCTGGTCCTTGGTGGTGAACAGTTCGTAGATCGACCAGGTACGCCCGCGCTCCGGCATGGGCGGCGGCACCTGGCCCGATACGGCGGCACCGGCCATGTGCTGGCCCATGAGGAAGGCGACGGATTCGAACAGCGAGGCCTGCACCACCTGGCCCTGGCCGGTGTGCTGCCGCTGGAGCAGCGCGGCGAGGATGCCGATGGCGCCGAAACCGCCGCTGAGGATGTCGGTGACCGAGGCCCCGGCCCGCATGGGCTTGCCGGTGGGGCCGGTCATGTAGGCCAGGCCGCCCATCATCTGCACCACCTCGTCCAGGGCGGGACGGTGGGCGTAGGGGCCGGGCATGAACCCCTTCAGCGAGCAGAAGATCAAGCGGGGATTGCGCTGCCGGCAGACGTCGGCGCCGATGCCGAGCCGGTCGACGGTACCTGGGGCGAAATTCTCGATGAGGACATCGACCTGCTCGACTAGGCGGAGGAACAGGTCCCGGCCTTGGTCGCGCTTGAGGTTGATGCCCAGGCTTTTCTTATTGCGGTTGAAACAGGTGAAAAAACCGGCGCCGAACCCCTGGAGCCAACGGGTGTCGTCGCCCTTGCCGGGACGCTCGACCTTATAGACATCGGCCCCGAGATCGGCCAGGATCAACCCGCAGGCGGGTCCCATGATGTTGTGCCCCAGTTCCAGCACCCGGATGCCGGCCAGGGGCAGGGGGGTGTTGTGGGGATGTTCGCGCCGCGCGTCTTCCATGGTCGCCTCCGTTTCCGGCCGACTCGGGCCGGGGCAGTGAGCAAGATACCGCATCGCCATCTGCTACAATATACCGGCGACCTATAAAAAATCACCGGGAAATATCCATCCCAACGGAGGCGACCAAGGGAACTCCTCAGGATCGCTTTTTCCTTATTCCAAATCCATCATGGATGTTCTTGAAATGACTCTTGCTTCCCCGCAGGCCGCCCCCTATACTGAAACGTAGCCAGGACACAACCACCCTATCGCCTACCGTTCAAGGAGGTTTCGTTTGCAGATCTTCCCGTATCGCCAGCCCCGCCGCAGTCCCCTTGCCGCCCCCTTGCTCGCGACCACCCTGCTCTTGGCCCTGGTTGCCACCGGTCGCGCCGAATCGCCGACCGCCTATCTGAACCAACTCCCCGATCCGCCCGGCAGCGGCTGCTTCGTCGACGGCCAGGGCGATCCCGCCTTTTTCGCCAGGATCGATGAGGTGTCGGCGCGGTTGAACGAGGAAATCGCCGAGCGCAAGCGCATCCTCAAAGAGGCGCAGAACCGCAACAGCAAGACCATCCAGGAGGCGGCGATGGCCCAGCCCGGCTCCGAAGGGGTCGACGCTGAAACGCTCAAGCACATGTCCCGCGAGGCCAAGCGCAAGAAAGCCGAGCAGGTGATGGAAGAGCAGATGGGGGTTTCCATGGAGGAGTTGAAAAATCTGAAAAAGACCAACCGGCAAGGCCAGGAAGGCTGGGGCAAGGCAATGATGGGCCAGATGCAGGCCGACGCGGCCATGGACCCGGCTCGGGCGGCCAAGAACGCGCAGGGCAACATGCAGACCGCGGGACTGGCCCAGCGCCAGAGCGAGTTGGCCCACAAGATCCAGGCGGCACTTTCCAAATGGGAACAGAAGATGGCCGAAGTCGAACCCAAGCCCGATGCCGACGAGCTGCGCAAGGCCATCGAAACCCAGATGCGGCAACAGGGCGATGGCGAGATGCTTTCGGGAATGCAGGATATCCTACCCCAGGAAAACGCCACCACCAGAACCTATCGCGAGGCCGTCAAGACGGAGGAAGACAAGCTGAAGGCCATGCAGGCTGCGTACAGAGACTGCCCCGATCTCAATTTCCAGAAGCGGCGGGTCTTTACCGCGCGGGAGAGCTACTGCACCAATCTGTCGGCTCCCTATCTCGCCGCCTTGAAAGGCTATCAAACCGCGGTGATCGGTGCGCTGCCCGACGCCGAGGAGATGGATAAGGTGCAGATGGAGATCCAAAAGATCCAGTTCGGCGTCGAGGTGCCGCCGGAGCAGCGGGAGATGGCCGGACTGGGGCTGGTGCAGAGCTATATCAAGAAGCTGCGCACCGCCTATATGTTCGATTTGACCTCCGGCCCCTACGAGGAGTTCCCCTGCGACGGCAAGCTCGGGCGTTAGGGACAAGGACATGCGCAGCCTGTTGCTCTTCGTGCTGATGCTCCTCCTGGTTGCCGCGCCCGGCCAGGCTGCCGATCAACCGACCGACCCGGCCGCAATCCGCGCCGAGATGATCAAGATTCGCCGTTCCACCAACTGGAACGATCCCAAGGCGGTGCAGGAGGCCAACGAACGCGTCCGACAACTGACCGCGCAGCTGGAAGCAAGCCGGCTCAAGCAGGAGGCGGTCAAGGCCGGGGCCACGACCGAGCAGGCGGCCGAAGCGGTGCAATCCTCGGTCGTCAACCGGGCGACGGTGCAGGAAAAGGTGGAGCGATCCGCCCGAGAGAATCGGGGCGGCTCGCTTGAACTCAACACGGAATTTCGGCGACAGATCGTCAAGGAATACGAGGAAGAACGCGATCCCAAAATCACGGGTTCGGCCTATCTCCAGGAGGCGACCACCCTGGTGATCAACGTCGAAACCCAGGAGGGGCAAGCGGCCCTGAAGCAACTCCATCAATTCAGATCGGTCCGGCGGTTGATCATTTCCGGCGGGAGGGTCGGCGCGCCGATCAATCTGGAAGAGGTACTCAACCGGGCGCACCACCTACCCTTGGAGGAACTGCACATCTACAATTTCCGGGGGTTCGTGTCCGCCATTCCCGAGCGGATCGGCCAGTTCCAGGGGCTGACCAAGCTGGCCCTATTCAACAACAGCCTCCGCAGCCTCCCCGCCGCGATCGGCGACCTGGGTTCGCTGAACACCCTGCTGGTGGACGCCAATCCACTCGTTTCCGTCCTGCCCTCGGTGCAGCGGCTTACCGGACTGAAAATGCTGGGCATCGCCAAAACCAAGGTGTCTGCCGATGAAACGGCCAGGATTCGGGCGACGCTTCCTCAATGCAAGGTGATAACCCAATGATCCGCATCATACTCCTTTCCCTCCTCATGCTGCTGTGCTTGGCGCCTTGCGCATCGGCCTCGGAACTTGAACCCGTTCTGTTCGTTACCGGCGTGGTCGATAAGGGTGGCCTTGCCGAAGCCCAGGCTGAAGTCGCCCGGCAACGAAAAGAAGCGGCGGCGCAATTGGAACAGGCCCTCGCGGAAGACGACAAGTCGGCACAGACAGAGGCGGCTCGACAGCTGGCCCAGGCGACGGCTCGGGAGGAGTCGTTGGCGCAGGCCGTGGCCAATGCCATCCAGCAGGTGCAGACTTTCGGTGCCCTCCTGGCAAGCGCCATCAAAAAAGAGTTGGGGTGCGCCCAGGTGATTCAGGAACATGAACTCACCGCATTCATGGATCGGCAAAGGGAAATGGCGCTGGCCAAGGCCGGAACCGATGCGGACCCGCTGGATGGAGACAGCATGCAGGAACCCGAGGGCGAATATGAGGTCAAGGTGACCGGGACGCTCTCATTGAGCGGGGGGCAAACTGGTCCGGTTGCCTTGGTGGCCACCTGCATCCACAAAAAGACATCGGCGGTGCTGGCCTCGGTCGCCGCATCGGGTGGAGGCGGCGAATCCCTGACCGGACTTGCCGACACCTTTGCCGGCCAACTGGCCCGATTCGAGGTTTGTCCCTATCTTGGCACGGTTTCGGTGACCTCCGACCTGACCAAGACTCCGCAGAGCAAAGCCGAGCATCCGGTGTACTGCAATCAGAACGATGGCCGGTATTATCGGGAAGACAAGGAGCACAGCGTCACAAACCAGCGTTGGGAACTGGAGAAAACCGGCCGCCGCGCCGCCAGCGGCGATGTCTCCTACACAGGTGTGGAACAGTACGACGAACTGGAAGAAAACGACTGTTACCGGTGCGCGTCCGGAGGAGAAGGGCGGCGGATGTACACCAAGAAGATCACCAAGAACTTCACCATTGCCGGTCTTTCCGAGGAAAGCGCCGGCAAGAAGGGAGAAACCGTCAACAAGGATTCCCGCATTCGGATTCGCTTTCTTGACTCCGGAGTCTACATGCTCAAGATCGATGCGGTCTCCAAAAACGGCAGCGAACTGGTGGATCTCAACGAAAAGGCCACCGGCGCCTGCGATGCCATTGACCGCGATCCGCCACCGGAAAAGAAGGCCCGCGACACGCACCTCAACGGAGAATGGGGTCCCTTTCGCGGATCGCCTCTGGACAAGCGGCTCGCCGACACCCAGGAAGAGCCCCTCGACAATCCGGACATCGGAGAAACCGGCAAACGCACCCTCCGCTTCGAACTCAAACGGAAATAGGCCGCTCCCCGCGCCGAAACCGCTTCTTGGAAGAACGATCTTGCCGCCGAGATGTCAAAGCCGGTTCACCATCAAACGGCGAACAAGGCGTCCTTACGACTGATACATCTCAAACCGGTTGCCCCCTTGCGCCTTGGCCAGGTACATGGCCTTGTCGGCGCACTGCATCAGCCCCTCCGCCTTCGAGGCATGATCCGAGTAGAGCGCAATGCCGATGCTGGCGGTGACATCGATCCGGTGGGCTTCGATCTGGAAAGGCTGCGCTACGGCCTGGCGTATCTTTTCCGCCACCACCATCGCGGCCCGACTCCTCTTGATGACCGGCAGCAGCACGACAAATTCGTCGCCACCAAGCCGTGCGAGGGTGTCGGAGGAGCGTACCACGCCAAGAACCCGTTCAGCCAACGCCTGGAGCAGGCGGTCGCCCACGGTATGGCCCAGGGTGTCGTTGACCGGCTTGAACTTGTCGAGATCAAAATAGAGCAGCGCCAGTTGCCCGCCTTCCCGGTGCGCCCGGTGAAGTCCCTGCTCCAGACGATCAAGCAACAGCGCTCTGTTGGGTAGGCCGGTGAGCAAATCGTGGTGCGCCAAATGCGCAATACGATCGGCCTCGGCGCAATATTCGGTAATGTCGGAGAACCCCGTCACCAGGTACAAACCCTGACCGGCATCGTCCCGCACCTGGTTGATGGACTGCCAGGCGACAAATATTTCACCGGTTTTGCGCCGGTTACGCACCTCCCCCTCCCAGCGCCCCCAGGTTGCCAGTGACTGCTGCACCCCTTGATAGAATGCCTCACTATGATACCCGCTGGCCAGCAGGGAAAAATCGGCACCCACAGCCTCCTCGGCAAGGTACCCGGTGATGCGGGTAAAGGCCGGATTGACCGCGATAATCCGCTGCTCCGTATCGGTGACCACCACCGCTTCCAATACGGTTTCAAAGACCGTGGCGGCGAGCCGTTCGTATTCGCGCCGCCGTACCGCCTCCCGCTCAGCAGCCATCCGCCGTTCCCGCCGATACAGAACCGTGGCCAGATACAACAGGCCCGCAAGTGCCAGCCCGACAAGCAGCACCAGCCGCCCGCTCTCCTGCCGCCAGTTGGCCAGGGCCCGCTCCCGATGGAGGTGGGTGACCACCAAAAACGGATACTGGCGGGAGGCGCGAAAAGCGGCAAAGGTCGCCGCAAGGCCCTCCTGCTGCCCCTGGTAGCGACCGATCTCCGCTTCCCGCAATGTCTGGGCAAGCTGCCGGTCCGGGTGGAGTTTGCCGGGATTGGAGGGGTCGCCGCTGGTCAGCAGGACGATTCGGTCATACCGGAGGACCTCGACGTAGCCCTCCTCGGCCGGCAGCCACTGGCTGAAGAAATTGACGAAATAATCGGCGTTGAACGCCACCGCCAACTGCACTTCGCGGCCCTGGTACTCGCCCCGGCACAGCACCGGCACAAAACCCAACCCCGCTGCCGGCTGCACCTGTTCGGGAACTGCCGGCGCCCCCTCGTCGAAATCCCGCCCGGTCCAGGGTTGACCGATGCGCACCTGTGGCGGAATCGAGGGGAAAGCCGAAGGGAAATACTCCGCGACATCCACCAGGTGGCCGACATTGCCGGAATTGGAACTGGCAACGATCCGACCCGTGGCATCGGTCATCGACAGGGAACGGAGAAAGGGGGCCTGCCGCAGGGCCCGCTGGAACAGCTCGGCAACCTTTTCCAAATCCCTTTCGTGCGAAACGGCGGCGATGGAGTCGGCAAGCCGCTGGCCGGTTTCAAGGATGCCGGTCAAATGACTCTCGAAAGTGCGACTGTAGAAGGCAGCATGGTTAAAGGTCTCGGCGAACGCGGCCTTTCGCTGCCGCTGAATGACATACACCGTGCCGGAACCCGCCGCCAGGGTGGCGAGAACGACCAAGGTGATAAAGACGATGTTGGCGCTCAGGGCGCGGCGTAGGGTCACGTGCTGCTCCGGGCGTCAGTCAAGCTTGGCGACGATCGCAAGTTGATACCGCCGCGCGGTCGCCAGCAACCGGCCATCCTCTTTGATGGCGGCGACAAACCGCTCGACCCGCTCGTGCCACCGGTCGTCTCCGGGCGCCATGGCATAGGCGTAAGGCGTCAAATGATATATGCCGGTGGGCGCAATCAGCCGGGCCCAATCGCTGTTGGCCAGCATGCGCCGACTGTAGGGGTAATCGGTCATGAACACATCGGCCCGTCCCGACTCCACCTCCTGCTCGCGGGCAAACGGGGAGTCCAGCACCGTCAAGCGCGCCTGGCGAAGACGTTCCCGCATCAACGGCTCGTGCAGGGTGCCCTTGGCCACGGCCACCACCACGCCGGGTTGGTCGATGTCCTCCCATTTCTGGACCCGCCGGTTGCTCCGGGTGGTCACCGCATAGACGTCGCTTTGCAAGTGCGGTTGGGTGAAACGCAGTTTCTCCGCTCGGTCCGGGGTGATCCCGATGGCAAACATGGCGATGTCGCAACGGTCGCCGGTGACGTCCTCGACAAGTCGGGCAAAGGAGCTGTCGACAAAGGTGACCCGGATTCCGGGCCCGAGATCCCGGGCCAGCTCCTGCGCCAAATCGATGTCGATGCCGCTCAGTTCCTGGGTTTTGGGGTTGCGATAACTGATACCGTAGTAGTCGGGCCAGATGCAGACCCGCAGTTCCCCGGTTTGCCGCACCCGAGCCAGCCGGTCCGGAAAAGGGCCGGGAGCGGCGGCAATAACCGCGAACGGCGCCAGTAAGACTGCCGCCAGGACAACCGGTGGCCAACGTCTCATCCTCTCTCCTTCCTGGCGCTCGGCCAAGCAAAACCTGTCCTTCGGCGCACCACGCAACCAGGGGCCATGGCGCACCCCGGAAAAGGGTTAACGGGAAATGGTCTGGGGTAAACGATGGAACCCTCCTTCTCTCCGCAGATGGGAAGGGGGGTGTGCATCATTGTAGGAGATGGGGAGATGCCTGTCAATTCGTCGCCCAAACACCGGATGGGGCAAGACGATCCGCGCAGCCCGGACTCCTGGGGATCTAGGCGGCACAAAGCTGTTGACCTGGATGCCAGGGCTTTGTAATAGTACCCACATTGTGCCGGTTACCGAAACCATCGAAGGAAGGGGAACAGTGCCTGACGCGTCAGCCGCTCGACAGATGCGCCGCCGTCACGACGCAAGGAGCGCCCACTCTCCCGAGGAGCAGCGCCGCATGCCGCCCTTCCCCATCGCAGAGTCCCGCCCGATCCCCCCTTCCCCGTCCCACGCCGCTCCGCCAGGCAGCGACTTCCCGCATGCCCCGTCGGACCCTTACATTGCTCACAAGCAGCGAGTCCAGGCCGCTGTCACTCACGGGTCGATCCCACCCGAACCGGGATCGGTCCCTGGCAACCACGCAGCATAAAAGGAGGAGAGTATGAGGCTGATTTGGAGAATGCTCATGGCGTTGGCGGTGGTGTCGCTTCCCTACGCCGCATCGGCCAAAGAGGCGCAAACCCTGGCCGAGCTGGTGCAGCAGTACGACGCGACAAGCTGCAAGGAATGTCATCCGGAGATTTACGCCCAGTGGGAGCAGTCGCTCCATGCCAAACCGATGCTAGGTCCCATCGGCAGGACCCTGGCCACCTTCCAGGGCTATGTCAATTCCCGCGACACCGAGCTGAAAAAATCCCGCGAGGTCGCCCCCACGACCAAGGCATTTCTCAAACCCTGCGTCGAGTGCCACCTGCCGCAGATGATGGACGCTTCGGACGCGGTCGCGGACGAGATCGCCAAGGCCATTGTCGACGGCAACGAGGAGGTGCTGAACAAGCTCCAGATCACCTGCATCGTCTGCCATAACCGCAACGCCGTCATTCGCAAATTCCGCGACGGCAAACCACAGCCCGGCGTCATTTACGGACCCAAACACGTCGGCCCCCACGACGACAAGCGATTTCCCACCGCCGCGAAAAGCGAGATGCTCCGAGATTCGGTCTTCTGCGCCCAGTGCCATCAGGGACCGAATGTCCAGCACTACGACGAACCGATGTGGTGCACCTCCACCTTCGACAGCCATCAGCAGTTTTACATTCCCATGGGCGGCACCGAGTCGTGCCAGGAATGCCACATGAAAAAAGAGGGCGGCCACCGCTTTCCGCCCAACTATCAGGATCCCGCTCAGACCTCCAAACGCCTGGCGGAATGGATCGACCTCAACCTCACGGCCATCGGCTATCGCATGAAGCCGGACGCCAAGAACCTCATCCCCATGGTGGTCATCAACAGCGAGGTGGTCAGCCGAATCGGTCACCGCTTCCCCGACGGCTGCCCCTCGCCCAACCGGGTGACCCTGGATGTCAAGGTCAGCACCAAGGACGGCAAGGAGTTGTACAAGGAAACCAAGATCTACATGCCGCAGCATAAATTGGGGTATGACGATAACACCATGGTCTATGCGGCCAATCGCAAACTCACCTTGATGCGCGACACCAGCCTGCACCCCTTTGTCCCGAAGAAGGAAACCATAGAGGTCAAGCTTCCCGACGATGTCCAGGAAGCCGTGGTCGAGGCGACCCTGACTTTCCGGCAGCTCCCCGGCATCCCGGAGGCTGAATTCCCCATTCACACGGTCACCAGACAGGTCAGCCTCAAGCGGTAGCACTCCCGCACGAATCAAGCCCCGGCAAGGAAATGCCGGGGCTTGATCGCATCGGTCATTATCCGTTGCCCGGCAAGGGTTCCCAAGGTATCATGTAGGCAAAGGCACGTGTGGCCCGATGCGGGTCCGACTTGTCCTACCTCCTCCCGTTGCCCTACTGCCCTGCAAGGATCGCCCCGATGAACTGTGTCTTTCTCTCCCCCCATTTCCCGCCCCAGTATCACCGTTTTTGCGCCCAGCTCAAGCAGGCCGGCGCCAACGTCCTTGGCATTGCGGACGCCCCGTACGACAGCCTACCGGATGAGGTGCGCGCCGCGCTGACCGAGTACTACCGGGTGGAACGGATGGAGGAGTACGATGAGATGCTCCGGGCCTGCGGCTACTTCACGCACCGCTACGGCAAGATCGATCGCATCGACAGCCTCAACGAATACTGGCTGGCGCTTGAGGCCCGGCTGCGCGACGATTTCAATGTCTTCGGGGTCAGATCCCGCGATATCGGCATGATCCGCCACAAGTCGGAAATGAAGGAGCGATTCAGGACGGCAGGTGTGCCGGTCGCCGCCGGGCGGGTCGTCGACAGTTTGGAGGCGGCGCGGGAGTTGATTGCTGAAACAGACTACCCGGTGGTGGCCAAGCCCGATGCGGGCGTCGGCGCCCTAGACACCTTCCGGCTCGACTCGGACGCCGACCTGGTACGTTTTTTTGCGAACAAGCCGCAGGTTGACTATATTATTGAGGCGTTTATCCAGGGAACGATCACCTCCTTCGACGGCCTCTGCGACGCCGACGGCAGGCCGATCTTCACCACCGCCCACGTGTTCAGCCAGGGCATCATGGAGACGGTCAACGAGGCCCGTCATATCGCCTACTACTCCCTGCGAGACATTCCGTCCGCCCTGGAAGACGCCGGCCGGCGCTGCCTGGAGGCGTTTCGGGTACGGGAGCGGTTCTTCCATATCGAATTCTTCCACACCGGCGGCGACCGCTACACCGCCCTGGAAGTCAACATGCGGCCACCGGGCGGCTTCACCACCGACATGTTCAACTACGCCTGCGACATCGACATCTACCGGATATGGGCGGAGTTGGTGGTCCGCGGCAGGACAGGCGTCGATTTCGAGCGCAAATATCACTGCTGCTATGCCAGCCGCAAAAACGGCCTGCCCTACCTTTACAGCCACGACGAAATTCTCGCCCGTTACGGCGGTCATATGTGCCATGTCGACCGGGTTCCCGGTGTGTTCGCCAGCGCCCTCGGCGACATGGGCTACATCTTTCGCAGCGCGGATTTCGAGCAGCTCTGCGAAATCATCGGCTTCATTCACCAGACCCGCGTCTAGGAGGTCCAACCATGCAGATCGAAGAACATCAATGGTTCAGCCCCAACTTGCAGAGGGACATGGCATTCAAGGTCTATGGCCACTGGGGAGCGCCGATTCTGGTTTTTCCCTGCTCGCTGGGTCGGTACTACGACTATGAAGGCATGGGCATGATCGACGCCATCACCGAGTTCATCGATGCCGGCAGGATCAAACTCTTCTGCATTGACAGCGTCGACGCCGAATCCTGGTATCATTTCTCCGCCTCGCCCGCCGAGCGCAACGCCCGTCACGAAGCCTACGACAGCTATGTCGTCCGGGAAATGATCCCTTTCATCCGCGAACACTGCAAGCAGCCCGACATCCGGGTCATGGCCAACGGTTGCAGCATGGGGGCCTACCACGCGGTCAACACCTTTCTCAAACACCCCGATCTCATTGCCGGAACCATTGCCTTAAGCGGCCTCTACCGGCTCGACCGCACCGAATTCGGCCTCGGCCCAGCCGATATCCCGGCGGTGTATTTCAACTCGCCGCTCCACTACCTGGCGGCTCTCGACAATCAATGGTTTTTCGACTGGTACCGACGAAGCGACATTGTGGTCTGTGTCGGTCAAGGGGCTTGGGAGACGGAAACGATCGAAGATACCCGCGAATTGGCCGACACCTTGCGGGAAAAACGTATTCCCGCCTGGGTCGATTTCTGGGGAGAGGATGTGAGCCACGATTGGCCCTGGTGGTACCAACAGATGCAGTATTTCCTGGACAACCTCTACGCGCGGGACAGTTGAATTGCTTTGGGCGGGATGAGGTCGTGCAAGTTGGTTGCAGGCGGACGGGAAAATCGATCCCATATCCCTTGGATCAGTGACCGTTGAAGGGAAAGACAGAGGAGACGAGAAGCCTGATCACTGCGGCCGTCAAGATGACTTATCGGTAAAAATACCGGTCGGCAAAGGGGGGAGCATGGCCGATGCGGATCGAGACAAACGGCAGGAATCCAATGGAGGCGCATCGGCCCCCGAATCCTGACCACCGTGTCCCATGACCGGCCTCGGCGATTCTGCCTGAATCGCGTAGAAAACGTGGCGTCCTGCGCTTCCAATATCAACCGGCTTGCATGCCGGTTTTTTTCGGGCGATTATCCCTGCGGATCCCGGACAACTTCCAGGTGAACGAGCGCGAGTCCTTTCTTGCCCATTCCCACCTTTTCGGCGGCTGCGGTCGACAGGTCGATAATGCGTTTTGCGTGGAACGGGCCACGATCGTTGATGCGCACTTCGATCGATTTGCTGTTCCGGACGTTGGTGACCTTGACCTTGGTGCCCAAGGGCAAGGAGCGATGCGCCGCTGTCAGTTCGTTCTGGTCGAACCGTTGACCACTAGCCGTCTTACGGCCAACAAATTTGTCGGCATAGACGGCGGCCACGCCTTTCATCGCCGGTGTGGATTTGGCGGTGGCAGCTTGAGCCGGCCTTGTTGAGGACACCGTGGGCTTGCGCCCTTTGGCTGGCGTCGCGGCGCTTGACGATTGCACGATGGAGAACTCGATTATCGCCAAGCTAATCAGCATAATAACAATGAGCTTGGTGGTTTGCATAGTGCCTTTCTATCAAGTGGAAGACGTATTGATGTTGCCTCTTCAAGACGCAAGAATAAACAAATATATGCATATTGCAATCAAAACTTGCCTCCACTTTCCCAAATGCAGGCAAAGGTTTTTGAAATAACAGAGATTTTTTTATGATCTGCACTATGCTAATTTACTGTATCTTCCAGTTGATTCCGCGCAGGCCAACGGCCCGCTTTGCCTCCAACGCGACCCGGATTCCATCACTGAGGAAAACGACCTACCGATGAAGCTGAAAGCTCTCTTGCAGGCCCGTTTTCCCGATATTGATAGTGCCCGTCTTCCCGGCGGGTTTGACCGGGTGGGCGACATTGCCGTGGTCGGCATCACACCGGAAGTCGCCCCCTGGGAGCACGAAATCGGCGCCCTGCTGCTCGCCCTGCACGCCGCCACCATCCGGGTGGTGGCCAAACGGGCGGGCGTGCATGCCGGAGAGTACCGCACCTTGCCGCTCCAGGTCATCGCCGGCGAAGAACGACTGACCACGGTCCATCGGGAAAACGGCATTCTCCTCCACCTCGACCTGTCCCAGGTCTACTTTTCGGTGCGCTCGGCCCACGAGCGGGCGCGGATCGCCGCACAGGTTCAGCCGGCCGAGAGAGTGGCCGTGCTCTGCTCGGGCGTCGGCCCCTTTCCCCTGACCATCGGCCGCCACAGCAAAGCGCGCGAGGTGATCGGCATCGAAAAGAACCCCGTTGCCCATGCCTTTGCCCTCCGCAACTTGATGGCGAATCGGACGATCCGCAATGTTCTCCTCCTTGCCGGGGATGCCGGCGAGGTGCTACCCAGCCTCGACCGGCAGTTCGACCGCCTTCTCCTCGTCCTGCCCCATGGCGGAGAAACTCTGCTTCCTTGTGCGCTCGATGCGCTCCGTCCAGGCGGCGTCCTCCACTTCTACGATATGCAAGCCAAGGGTTGCAGCGCCATGACCCTGGCCAAGGTGGACGCTGCCTGTCGAACGCAACGGCGCGGCTGCCATCCCCTCCATGTCGAAGTCTGTGGCCACTGCGGGCCGGCCACGCACCGTCTCTGCCTGGATGCGGCGATCGACCCCTATCCCTGAAAGTCTTGTCAGCGCACCCTTTCTCGCTGCCATTGCGGTTCCGGAACGGCTGTGCTATCTTCGTCGCACAATCGGCCCACTGCGGCCCTCAACGTACACTCGAACCCGGAGCACGCCTTGGACACCAACGGTTATGTCACAAAACAGACCCTTTATCTGGCCGTGGTTGCCGCCCTCATCGTCGGTTTTCTGGGTGGCGTGGTCTACTCGGTTTACCGTGCGCCGGCGGTCGGCGCGGACCCCCACGAGCAGGCACGCTCGCAGGAAACGGCACAGGCCATCGCCGCCCTGGAAAAGGCCGCCCAGGACAATCCCAACAATGGCCAGGCCTGGGTGGAACTCGGTCACGCCTATTTCGACACCGGTCAGGCCAAGCAGGCCATCGACGCCTACAACAAGGCCTTGGCGCTTCTTCCCGGCGACCTCGACGTGATGACCGATCTCGGGGTCATGTACCACCAGGACGGGCAGCATCAAAAGGCCATCGATCTCTTCGATCAGGTATTGAAGGATAACCCCAAGCATGAACAGGCCCGGTTCAACAAGGGGGTGGTGCTGCTCACCGGCCTCAACGACCGCAAAGCCGCTCTGGCCGAATGGAAGATTTTGGTGCAGTATCATCCCATGGCGGCGGCCCCCTCGGGCAAGATGGTGGCCGACCTGATCGATCAACTGGAGAAAGAGGCGGCCAAGCCCTAGGCAGCGGCCGCTGGCGCCGGCAAGTTGGCGCTCTCCCCTTGACGCATAGCAACGGAGCTGATCGCCCCCCATTGCTGGAATTGACGGAGAACGGCCGGTTTCCCGCTTGACAGCCCCCTGTAACCCCACTATATTTTTGGCTCTTTTAGGCACTCCTGCCCCACGGGGTCGACAAGCAGCCGCAGCCCGCCATCCCCGGCTGGAACCGCAACACGAGAAAAGGGACATTGTATGAGCAAAATCACAGGTTCACAGGCGATTATCAAATGTCTACAGGAAGAGGGCGTGGAACTCGTTTTCGGGTATCCCGGCGGCGCAGTCATCGAACTCTACGACGAGCTGTGCAAAAGCCCCCTTCGCCATATCCTGGTGCGCCACGAGCAAGGCGCGGTGCATGCGGCCGACGGCTTTGCCAGGGCCACCGGCAAGGTCGGCGTCGCCATCCTGACCTCCGGCCCCGGCGCAACCAACGGGGTGACGGGAATCGCCACCGCGTACTGCGACTCGATTCCGCTGGTGGTCCTCACCGGTCAGGTACCGCGCGCCCTGATCGGCAACGATGCCTTTCAGGAGGTGGATATCGTCGGCATCACCCGGCCTTGCACCAAGCACAACTACCTGGTCAACGATCCCGAGGACCTGGTGCCGGTGCTGCGCGAGGCCTTTCACCTGGCCGCCTCAGGTAGACCCGGGCCGGTGCTCGTCGACCTGCCCAAGGACATCATCGGCTCCCAGATCGCCTATCCGGCCAAGAAGCCGATCAAGATGCAGACCTACCAGCCCAACGTCAACCCGCACCCCAATCAGATTGAAAAGGCCTGTCGTGCCTGCCTCAAGGCCAAACGCCCGGTGCTCTACGTCGGCGGCGGCGTCATCCTCTCCGGTGCCAACGAGGAACTGACCCAACTGGCCCGTCGCCTCAACATTCCCGTGACCATGACCCTGATGGGTCTGGGCGGCTTTCCGGGCACCGACCCGCTCTCCTTGGGCATGCTCGGCATGCACGGCAGCTATGCCGCCAACATGTCGGTGGCCAAGAGCGACCTGCTGATCGCCGTGGGATCGCGCTTCGACGACCGGGTCACCGGCCGCCTCGATGCCTTTGCCCCTCAAGCCAAGATCATCCACATCGACATCGACCCCTCCTCGATCAGCAAGAACGTCGGCGTCGACATCCCGATCGTCGCCGACTGCAAGCTGGCGCTGGCGGCCATGAACGCCTGGTTCGACAAATCCGGCGAATGCAGACCCGATGAAGTCGCCGCCGCGCACCAGACCTGGATCGAACAGGTCAAGGAATGGGATGCCAAGCACCCCCTGGCCTATATGGAGGACGGCGAGATCATCAAGCCGCAGTTTGTCATCGAAACCCTGCACCGACTCACCGGCGGCGACGCCATCATCACCACCGAGGTCGGCCAGAACCAGATGTGGGCCGCCCAGTTTTACAAGTTCAACCATCCGCGCCGCCTGCTGACCTCGGGCGGACTCGGCACCATGGGGTACGGACTGCCGGCCGCCATCGGCGCCCAGATGGCCTTTCCCGACGCCACGGTCATCGACGTGGCCGGCGACGGCTCGATCCAGATGAACATCCAGGAACTGGCCACGGCCCGCGAGTGCGGCGCCCAGGTCAAGATCGCCATTCTCAACAACAATTACCTGGGCATGGTGCGGCAGTGGCAGGAACTGTTCTATAACCGTCATTATGCCTCGACCGTGATGGAGGTCACCCCGGATTTCGTCGCCCTGGCCCAGGCCTACGGCGCGGTCGGACTACGCGCCAAGACCAAGGACGAGGTCGAACCGGTGATCAAGGAGGCGCTTGCCACCAAGAATGTCGTGATCATGGACTTTTCCATCAGCCGCGAGGAAGGCGTGTTTCCGATGGTCCCGGCGGGCAAGCCCACCACCGAGATGCTCCTGGTCTGAGGACTCCTCCGGGAAAAACCGCGATCCGGCCCGCTGCCGGCCGCACTGCATTGAACTGACACTCTGCCGAACAGGATACCCCCATGAAACACACCCTGACCGTCTTACTGCGCAACCGGCCCGGCGCGCTCTCACGCGTGACCGGCCTTTTCAGTGGCCGCTGCTTCAATATCGAGAGCCTTTGCGTGGCCGAGACCTACGACCCTCAGGTGTCCTGCCTGACCGTAGTCACCAGCGGCGAAGCCGCGATTATCGAACAGATTACCAAGCAGTTGCACAAGCTGATCGACGTCATCAAGGTCAACGACGTCAGCGAGGGTGAATTCGTCGAACGGGAGATGGCGCTCATCCGGGTGAAGGCCGAGGCCAGCACCCGCGCCGAGGTGCTGCGGATCATCGATATTTTCCGCGGCAAGGTGGTGGATGTCAGCCCCAACTCCTACGCCCTGGAGATCACCGGTTCGGAGTCCAAGATCAAGGCCGTGATCGACATCCTCCGGCCGCTGGGCATCAAGGAAATCGTTCGCACCGGCAAGATTGCCATGGCGCGGGCCCCGAAAAAATAACCGCCACGCCTCGGCCGCAAGGCCATGGCCGGCCTCTTTTCTCTCCTGGAATCCCATGCAAAAAACCGAACTTCCCCTCGCGCTCGAAGGCTACCCCTTCATCTTTTTCGGTGGTTTCGTCACCCTGATTCTCGCCCTCCTCGGCTTCGCACTGCCGGCCCTCGCCGGTCTGCTGCTCACCGGTTTTGCCACCTACTTTTTTCGCGATCCCTCGCGGGTGTTGCCGGAAACGCCTGGAAGCATCGTCTGTCCGGCCGACGGCAAGGTCATCCGCACCGAGGAAATCGACGATGATCGTTTCCTGCATGCGCGGGTTCGAAAAATTTCGATCTTCATGAATGTGTTCAATGTCCACGTCAACCGCATCCCCCTGACCGGCACCGTCGAACGGGTGGTGCTGTCGCCGGGTGCCTTCTATGCCGCCGACAAGGACAAGGCCGTGCTCCACAACGAATTCTGCGCACTGACCCTGTCCACGCCGGACAGGCAGCGGTACGTGGTGGTCCAAATCGCCGGTTTGATCGCACGCCGCATCGTCTGCCGGGCCGAACCGGGCGACCGGGTGCAGGCCGGGGAACGCTTCGGCATGATCCGTTTCGGCTCGCGGGTCGACCTGTACCTGCCGCTTTCGGCCACGATCACGGTCAAGGTGGGCGACAAGGTCAGGGCCGGGGAAACGACGCTCGGCATCCTTGCGCCGCCCCCAGGTGAAACAACGGAAGAATAGGTTGCCTAACTCACCAGAGTATCGTATATTATCGGCGTCGTATCACCGGAAGCCTTGCCCGATGCAGGGGAAAACCGGGTGCATTATCGAGAACATTGAAGCGGCCGCCGAGCCGTCCCGCTCCTGAGGGAGTCTGCCATGGAAAACACCTTGCCCGTAAACCAACCGCCCAACCGTTTTTACGTTGTCCCCTGCATGTTGACCATTTGCAGTCTGTTCAGCGGGTTTTACTCGATAGTCTCCGCGATCAACGGCCACTTTTTCGCCGCTGCGGTCGCCATCCTGGTGGCTGCGGTGTTCGACGGCCTTGACGGCCGGGTGGCGCGGATGACCCACTCCACCTCGACCTTCGGCATGGAGCTGGACTCGCTCTGCGACATGGTCGCCTTTGGCGTGGCCCCCGGTGTGCTCGCCTATCTCTGGGCTTTGACCCCCTACGGCCGTTACGGGTGGCTGGCCGCTTTTCTCTATGTCGCCGCCACCGCCCTGCGGTTGGCCCGCTTCAACTCCCAGACCGTTGCCAGCCCGAGCCACGACTTCACCGGCCTGCCCTGCCCGGCCGCAGCCGGCATGATTGCCACCGCCGTGATGTTCAGCACCCACTTCTTTAAAACTACCGACACGGTGCAGCACATTACCCTGCTCCTTATGGTCTATCTCCTCTCCTATCTGATGGTTTCCACCCACAGATATTTGAGCTTCAAGCACATGGATATCGCCAAGGAGAAGCGGTTTCAACTGATCGTCGGCCTGATTCTCCTGTTGATCCTCTTGGCCAGCGAACCGCCGATCACCCTTTTTTGCGCCTCCCTGCTCTACATCTTGTCCGGTCCGGTGTTGGCGGTGAAGGCCCGGTTGGGGAAGAAGAAAGCCAAGGTCGTGCCGCAGGAAAATCCGCCCCACTGACCCGAAACTCCGCCTGAGGCTCCCTTGCGTATTACCGGCGGCAGCGCCCGAGGCCGCAAACTCTCCGTTCCCCGATCCGATCTGATCCGGCCGACCTGCGACCGGGTGCGCGAGGCCTTGTTCAATATCGTCGGGCAGCGCATAACCGGGTGCCGGGTGCTCGACCTCTTTGCCGGCACCGGTGCCGTGGGTATCGAAGCGTTGAGCCGGGGGGCAGCCTTTGCCCTGTTCGTCGATCAATCCTTGGAGGCGGGGCGGTTGATCGAAGCCAACCTTCGCGCCTGCATTCCCAAACCGCGCGCCGGCTTTGTGCAGCTCAACCTGGAAACAACGTCCCATTTGCACTCACTCCATGCCAACATGGATTCCAGCGCCTTGTTCGACCTGGTCTTCATGGACCCGCCTTACCACTGCAATCTGGCACATCGGGCGCTGACCATGGTTGCCGCCGCCAAAATTCTGGCGGATGAAGCCTTGATCGTGGTGGAAGAGCACCGCCGCGCCACCCTCCCCGAAACGGTTGCCTCACTCGCCTTAACCGACCACCGCCGCTACGGCGAAACCGGCCTATGGTTTTACGAACCGTCGCCGAAATCATCGCATCATGAATGACATTTCTCGACCGCCTGCCGCCGAACCCAGGGCGCCGCGGATTGCGCTCTATCCGGGCACCTTCGATCCGATCACCAACGGCCATATCGATATCATCGAGCGGGGCCTCACCCTGTTCGACCGGGTGATCGTCACCATCGCGATCAATGTGCAAAAAGTACCGCTATTCACCCTGGAAGAGCGCTCGGCCATGATCAGCACGTGTTTCGAGGATTCCGAACGGGTCTCGGTTGGCTACACCGATGGCTTGATCGTCGATTATGCACTGCAAAACAACGCGCAAACCATCATCCGTGGCCTGCGGGCCGTTTCGGATTTCGACTACGAATTCCAACTGGCCCTGATGAACCGGCGCCTGGAACGGACAGTCGAAACCGTTTTTTTCATGACCGGTTTCCGCTGGATCTACATCAGCTCAAGCAATATCAAAAATGCGGCCCGCTGCAAGGGCAAGATCACCGGCTTGGTCCCCGAGCATGTGGAGCGAGCCTTGCAGGATAAGTTCGCCCGATGAAACGCTCTTTGCCGAATTCCGCACAGACTGTGGAGGAGAACGGCCGCCGCGCCCTCCTGGTGCGCTGGATGCAGTGGCTGGCGGCAGCGGCAGCGACCTTTTTCTGCTATCCCCTATTCCGCTTCACCGGCCACCGGATCCCGCCCAAACCGCGATTGGTCGAGGTCCCCGCGCCGCTGCCGCTGAGTGGCGTGCACACCGACCACGATTTTCTTCTCTTTGCCACCCCGGAGGGGGTGACGGCCGTCTCCCGAATCTGCACGCACCTCGGCTGCCGGATCAGCTACCAGGAGGACAAGGGCTACATCGAATGCCCCTGCCATCACAGCCGATTCACCCCCGAGGGCAAACGGATCGCCGGTCCAGCCGAAAAAAACCTGCCCCAGTACGAGGTGACCCTGAAACAGGACGCCGAGGGACGGGTGAGCGCCTTCGTGGTTCATCTCTGATGCGCTTTCCAGCGGTCAAGAAGAGTGGAGAAGCAGCGCTGCGCTGGCTGCTCGGCTACCGCTGGGGAGGCGGCTCGCTGATCAGCCTGTTCCTCTCCGTCTTCTCGGGGATTGTCGTGGCCCTGCAGTACGATCCGGCCGCACCCCTGTATTCCACCGGGGCCATCGAACTGGTCGTCCCCTACGGTTCGTTCTGGCGGGGGTTGCACTACTATTCTAGCCAGGCCTTCTTCCTCCTGCTCCTGGCCCATCTGGTTGTGGTGCTTTGGAAAAACGAGGAAAGCTTTCGGCGAGGGGCCTGGATTCGCCTCAGCGCGACCCTGCCCTGCGGCGTGTTGCTGCTGTTTACCGGCTATGTGTTGCGGGGCGACGCCACCGGCGAGGCTGCAGGAGCCATAGCTGAACATATCTGTCTAAGTGTGCCCCTGATCGGCCCGCAGCTCAATGCGCTTTTTTTCGACCTTGCCGCAAGCGGTCTGCGCAAGGTGTATGCCCAGCACGTCATCGGCCTGGTGGTTCTCGGCGGCATGGCGGCTTGGCCTCATCTTCGGCGGTACACCGCCCGCTGGCGCAACCACCTGCTCCTGGTGCTGGCCACAGTTGTTATCGCCATCACCTTACCCGCACCGATAGAGCCGAACCGTTTCGGCCTGTTGTTCATCGCCGGGCCCTGGTTTTTCCTCGGGTTACAGGAACTGCTCCGCTTTTTGTCTCCTTTTGCCGCCGGCGTGCTTGTGCCGCTGCTGCCGCTCCTGCTGCTCTTCTGGCTCCCCACATCCTCCCGACCAAGAAACCGCACCCTACTGGCGATCGGGCTCTGGCTATTGGCCTATGCCGTGTTCACCTACCTCTGCCTGCTTCGCATCTGAGGCTGCGCCCCGTCCGCTTCAATCGATCCGTAACAGACACAAGCGTTCGGGGGCCAAAAACCGGTCCAGCAGCGCTTCGCCGTCCAAAGCGTCGAGCGCGGTCACGCTCGCGGCCATCACCTGCCGATACACCGCTTCCACCGCCTCGCCGTAGCGTCCCAGGGTATAGCGTGAGGCAAGCAAGCGCTGGTTTTCGGCGAGCATCGCGCGCAGCTCGCCCGGTTCCGGCAACCGCGCTGGCCTAAGCAGGGCGGCCTGGGCCCGCGAAGCGACCAGCCGTCGAAGGACCGCCTCCTGGTGCGATTCGTCCAACCGACCGAAATCGACCCGGCCGTCGCGAATCCAGGCCGCCAGCACCCGTTCCAGGTCACCCTTGGCCACGCCGCGACCATAGGCCTCCAGATTGCGTTCAAGCCCCTCGTGGGCCAGCCGCTCGACCCGGCCCTGTCCCAGCCAGTCCAGCGGCACATCGAGCCGGTCGTAGGTCCAGGGGAGATGAATGCCCACGCCGTCGATCTTCGGAGTGATCTCGGGCAAATTCCGGCCGCAGACCGGAACGCCCAGTGCCCACGGTTCGAGAAAGGCCATGCCAAATCCCTCGGCCACACTGGTGGTCACCGCGACCTCGGCCCGCCGGAGCAAATCGACGAAACTAAAGCCTCCCGGTCCGACCAGTTCGAACCGCACCGGCAGTCCCAGTTCCCCGGCCAACTGCCGCCAACGCCGGTAACGCGGTTGTTCCGCCGGATTCTCCGGCCCCGAGGTGGTGGCAAAACAGCTTCCCTCGGGGGCCACCGCCGACCAGAGAAGAAACTCGCCCAGGTTCTTGCGGCGAATGGCCCGGGTCGGATAGAGCCAGAGCGCAGCGCTCCCGATCGGAACGGCCGGGGC
>Ga0074195_1001479_pt1 | contig 32869 bp, 36 predicted proteins | sample EPASupsiteHSE623_FD_64525 | JGI IMG/M metagenome (GOLD analysis project Ga0074195, IMG submission 64525) | Bioremediated contaminated groundwater from EPA Superfund site, New Mexico - Sample HSE6-23 | ecosystem: Environmental > Aquatic > Deep subsurface > Groundwater > Contaminated ... | reverse complement strand
CCCGGTCCGCTCGAAATCCCTCGTAAAGAAGGAGGCCTCCTTGTGGGTGATGCCCATCGCAACAAAGACCACGGCAAACTTCTCTCCTTCGCCCCGCACTTTTGCCTGCCGGGCGATCTGGGCAGCAAGCTTGCTGGCAGGAAGTCCCGACCCTGAGAAGATCGGCAGTTTCTGCCCCCGCACCAGCGTGTTGAGCCCGTCGATGGCCGACATGCCGGTCTGGATAAAATCCGCCGGCTTGTCCCGGGCCGTGGGATTGATGGGCGTGCCGGCAATATCGAGGATCGCCTCTGGGATGATCTCCGGGCCCCCGTCGCGGGCTTTTCCCACGCCGGAAAACACCCGGCCCAGCATGTCCAGCGAGACATTGATCCGGGCGGGTTCACCGGTGAACCGGACGGTGGTATCCGTGGTATCGATGCCCCGGGTGCCTTCGTACACCTGCACGACGGCATGGTCTTCGGAGATGTCAAGTACCTGCCCGGTCCGGACTTCGCCGTCCCGAAGGGTGATCCGGACAATCTCCCCGAACGATGCGCCTTTGACACCGTTGACAAAGATCAGGGGGCCGGAGACGTAATCGATCGTCTTGTACTCTTTGGTTACCAGTGAGACGGGTTTCATCGCTCCACCTCCAAAGACATCAGCTGCCGGTCAATCTCGCCGATCATATCCTGGATCCGGTTGACCTCCTGGATCTCCTTCATCCGGCCGATATCGGCTTTCAGGGACAGCCCCTGAACCTGTTTGAGCGTAATGCCCCGGTTCATCCCTTCGAGCACGCTGGCATAGTACGTCATGATCACCTTGAGCATCAGGTACTGTTTTTCAATGGGGCAGAACGAGTCCGAGTCGCTGTACGCGCTCTGCTGGAGGAAGTCCTCGCGGATCATCCGCGTGACATCGAGAATCGCCTTCTCGCTCTCCGGCAGGGCATCGGGACCCACCAGCTGCACAATCTCCTGCAGCTCGACTTCCTTTTGCAGCAGGTACATGGATTTCTCCCGCAGTTCCCGCCAGTCCGGTGCAACATTGGTCGTGTACCAGTCCCCGATGCTGTCCAGGTACAGCGAATAGCTCTTGATCCAGTTCACCGAGGGGAAATGCCGGCGGTAGGCAAGGTTCGTGTCCAGTGCCCAGAAGGTCCCGACCACCCGGAGCGTGTTCTGGGTGATCGGTTCGGAGAAGTCCCCGCCCGGGGGCGAGACGGCCCCGACAACCGTGATCGAACCGTTCCGCTCTCCCGAACCCATGCACACGACCCGACCCGCCCGCTCGTAAAACGCAGAGAGCCGGGTGGCGAGATATGCGGGGTAGCCCTCTTCGCCGGGCATTTCTTCGAGCCGCCCGGACACTTCCCGCAGTGCCTCGCCCCACCGGGAGGTCGAGTCTGCCATCAGGGCGACATCGTACCCCATGTCCCGGAAATATTCTGCAATGGTGATACCGGTATAGATCGAGGCTTCGCGGGCAGCAACCGGCATGTTGGAGGTGTTTGCGATCAGGATCGTGCGCTGGATCAGGGGGAGATTGGTCCGGGGATCTACCAGTTCGGGGAACTCTTCGAGCACATCGGTCATCTCGTTACCCCGTTCCCCGCACCCGATATACACCACCACCTGCGTATCGGACCATTTGGCCAGCGTCTGCTCGGATACCGTCTTTCCGGTCCCGAACCCGCCGGGGATCATCGCCGTCCCGCCCTTGGTGACCGGAAAGATACAGTCAAAGACCCGCTGGCCGGTGATCAGGGGCAGGATCGGGTCAAGTTTCTTCTGGTGTGGCCTGGGAATCCTGACCGGCCATACCTGCATCATGGAGAGATGAGCGCCAGAATCGAGCGTGCAGATCGTCTCTTCCACCGTAAACTGGCCGCCCCGGATATCAGTAACGGTGCCAGAGACGTGGTGTGGAACGAGGATCCGGTGCTCGAAATGGAATTCCCGCACCGTTCCTAAAATATCCCCGGTAGCAACCGCATCACCGGGTTTTACGGAAGGGACAAACTCCCATTTTTTCTCGCGGTTGAGCCCCGGGGCCGAGATCCCCCGGGCAATAAAATCCCCGCAGAGTTCCAAGAGAACCGGCAGGGGACGCTGCACCCCGTCGTAGATGGAGGCAAGGAGCCCGGGACCCAGCTCGACCGACAGGGGTTTTTCGGTATTTTCCACCGGTTCACCGATCGTCAGGCCGGTAGTGTCTTCATAGACCTGGATGACCGCATCCTCTCCCTCAAGGCGGATGATCTCTCCCCGGAGCGCCTCTTCTCCCACCTTGACCACATCATACATTTTTGACCCTTTCATCCTCCGGGCAATGATGACGGGTCCGGAAATTCGTGAAATCGTTCCTTGTATCATATCATCACCTCTTCAAAACGATATTGTACCCGATCGCTTTTCTCAGGAGCCGTTCGATGTATGTCCTCCGGTCAACCTCTTTGGACTTCGAGGGGATCGGGATGATGAGCGGGCGGTGCATCTTCTCGATCCGGTCCATCAGTTTCTCATCTAAGGAGAGCATGAACTCCTCATTCACCGCAACAATACCGATATCGTCCTTGTACAACAGCGGGGGGATCACTTTTCTCGCCTCCTCCATCGTTCCCGCTTCAAGAACCTCCACACCGGCAAGCCGGAAACCGGATGCCCGGTCCCGGTCGGTAACGACGACGAATTTATACATAGACGAGCTCCTCTTTGAGTTGCTCTATCGGGAAATCTGCCGTCTTGCACCGGGAGATGATCCGGATATTGGTGATCTCGTTATATTTTGCCCAGAAAAACCCGATAACTGAGGCCACGCTCAGGGGATCGCCAAGAAAGGCGTTCACGCCTTTTTGCACCAGGAACTTTTCCAGCTGTTTTTCTATCACCGAGATTTTCTGGGTCCTCATGGCAGAAGGGGGAAGGTCTGCAAGGAACCGGTACGGGGTGGTTTTCAATTCCTCCACCACCTCTTCAATCGAGTGCAACGAGAGGAGATGATCGAGCTTGCGGGCATTGAATTCCTGCCCGCCGTTAATAAGGAATTTTTTTGCTTCACTGGGATCGATATGGTCGCGGATCATCCGCAGGATTGTCCTGAGGTTCACCACATCGATCTCTAACGAGATGATATTCCTGATAAGTCCGTTATTATACGTGGGATTTTTCACCTGATCAAGTGCATCTGCATAATAGTATTCGTCCAGTGCACATTCGAGCAGGGCAAGGTCACCGGACTTTGCAAACACCGGATACTCTTTGGTTAAGGGTTTGGCATACCCAATCTTCCATGTGGCAAGCATATCGATAACTGCCCTGACATCCGGCTGCCGGACGAGCTCGATTATCGTTGCTTCGTCGAGTTCCCCGGCGGGTACAAGGCATTCAAGGATCTCTTCATTGGTGATATGGATATTTTTGCCACGGAGGATCGTTTTGATATTCTGGATATCCCAGCGGTGCAGGAAGATGGTGATGTACCGTTCCGCTTCTTCCATCCTGACAAATCTCAGGATCTTCCGGAACGTCCGGACAAAATTTTTCCGCAGGGCATATTCGATGCAGAGCACACCGGAATACTGGACTTTTGCTTCGATGATATCGGATTTGTACGGAGTCTTTTCGAGATCGGCTATGAGGGATTCGAGATCCGGTTGCAGTACCAGGTTATCAAGCGCACACCGGTCCAGCAGGCGGCTTTTCATCCCCCGCATTCGTGCGTTGATATACCCCCAGTCCATCTCAGTCACCTGTCAGGATCGAATAAATCTCCCGTTTTTTTAAGTCCTGTGCCCGTTCCATCCGGGATTCCACGGTGTTTGAAATAATGACCGACCGGTCGGGCAGGCAGGCGACCAGTCCACCTGCTGATTCAAGATCCGGAAAAATCTCTGCATGGAGGTTTAAGGAGGCGAGCGTTTTCCTGCAGAGTTCTTCATCACGTTTGTCCACGTGAACATGGAATCCGCCTGCCTGAAGAGATGCTGCTGCGTCCACGGTGAGTTTTTTAAAAATATCCGGGTATTCCGGGTCGTTTCGTAACCGGGACAATCGAAGCTTTGCTTCGTTAACTGCCGCCCGAAAAAGTTCTTCTTTAATAGTGATCAGGCGCGCTTTATTCTCTGCGCCTGCAAGGTACATGAGTTTGTTCTTCTCAATAGCAGCGGATTTCTCTGCATCAGAAATGTGTGACTGTTGTATCTGTTCGGCCTGCTCGCGTGCTTTTTTTCTCAGGCTTTCGATAGTTATACGTGCAGTTTCCTCAAGTTCCCGCTCCCGCTCCTCTGCACTTTCGTCAACCGATTTCAACAGGGTTTCATACGCCACCAGTATCACCCGCAGTCATTCCTGAATTAAAAACCGGGAGTTTATACCCGGACACAATGCTGTCCTTTAAAATGACGGAGGGGTTGTTGTTCTTGGTGAAAGAACGCCAATCCATTTCGAGTCATTCCGGAATTTTCACTTCTACTTTACCATCAGGATGATCATGGAAGCAACGACAAAACCCAGGATCACCAGGGTCTCGGGAATCGCTTCTAAAATAATGATCGTCCCGGCAGTTTCCGGGCGTTCGGCAATCGCACCGGCCCCGGCAGAGCCAATCCGTGACTGCGCCCAACCTGTAGCAATCGCACCTCCGGCAAAGGCAATTGCTGCTCCAATGGGAACTTCCCAGCTAACCATTTTTGTACCTCCCAATGATACAACCTAAAAGGTTGTACCTATATTAATGTATGGGAATAAAAGTGGCTGATAAAAATCGATTGCCGTCAGTAGCTAGCTTCCACCATCGTACTACTCAAGGATTTCATCCAGGCGGGCGAGGGCATCTTTTGTCATGCCCTTCTGGGAAACAACCTCTTTTGCTACGGCGATGAGGGAGAGAACATCGTTGTAGGAAAGCGTGGAAAAACAGTAATCTTTCCAGCATTCCCGGTCAACATTGATCCAGATCTCTCCTAACACGTCGCGGAGAACTGCACAATCCTCCGCAGAAAAGCCATTCCAGTCCTCACCGAAACTGCGGCGGATCTTTTCATATGCTTCTTCAACGGCTTTTTCCTTCTGGATCTGGAACCGCCGTCGGCCAAGATCTTCTGTAGTGGTGCGGGACATGGTAGCGTACTGGTGGGAATTATGCCCATGCCGGGTTATATTGTTTTTGCAGGTTCCCGTTGTCGAGACCATGTTCTTGAAATCGGTTTCTGACAGCGAATTTTAATTCTCCACAAAGTATATGCTGGGAGAATAATATTCATTCAACATACCCGCATGAGCGTGCGGGAGGAGACGCGAATGCCAGATGTAACGCAGGCTGAGATAGGACGGCGAATGTACCACGTTCACCGGGAAAAACTTGTGGAACAGGCGATCAAGCTGATCCAGCAGGGTCTGGGAACGGAGTGGAAGTCATTTTCAGAAGAAGATATTCTCCTTCTCGGTCATCTTCTGCAGTGTACATGGAATACAATCGACCAGAAGATCTGGGATAAAATAGTGTTTGCCAAAGTCACAAAGAGCGATGTCCGGAAAATTCTTTCCTTTGGAAAAGGTGTTGGCCCGGGAAAGAATCCTTCCTCAGAAACCGTTGCAGAGATCAAAAAGATCCTGCTTGCGATCTCCTGATTCCCGCCCCTTTTTTTATGCATCCGAAAATTTACAGATTTACGCAGGAATTTTAAAAAAATCGTGAATTATTCCGTTGCCACGGTGATACAGTCTTCAATCGTCCCGATGCGTGCCTTCGCCCCGCACATATCCGGTACGTACGCAAGTGCCTTGCCGCTGTTCACCATGATCGAGGAGTACTGTTCCATTACAGGTGAGACCACCATGCAGGTGTCGGCAAAGACCCTCGCACCGCTCATCTCTATTGTTCCAACGAGGTCCCGGTTTTTGTCAATAACCCCCTGTGCAGCAAAAACATACAGGGGTTTTGTGACAAGTTTGCCATCCAGCAGCACGGCAATCGAGGCAAGTTCAGCAGGGGAACAGTGCGGGCAACCGACTGCAACTGCCTCTACCGGCAGATCCTTAAACAACCGCACGATATCATCGGACTCCACAGGTATTGTCTCGAGGCCGCTGAGATCGTAGGATACCTTCACGGCTTCCGGTGTCACCCCTTCCACGTGATACAGGGCAACCGCACCGGTTGCCGCCATTGCTGCACCGAGTGCCTTGAGCTGATCGGTATCCGGCCCGATACCGCTGAAGAACGGGATACGGTTGCCCACCAGCTTGCCGGTATGGTACCCGAGCGCCCCGAAGTGCGCAATGCTCCAGTCCCGGGTATCGGCCTGCACCCGGATGATCACCTGGGGTTTCCGGTTCTCTGCAAGGTGGAGACCATAGCAGGGTGTCTTACCTATCAGGGCAGCAGCAAGGGCGCCGGGTCCGCCCTCGCGATTCGTCCGGGCACCGATCACCGAATTTGCATAGCTGACCGCAGACGACTCCGACCACGCAAGATGGTCGCCGTACGAGGTTTCCCGCAGGTAATAGGGTGTGCAGGTGCATTCAAGGCTGATGCCAAGCCGCTCGTAAGCAGCAACAACGGCCTGCTGCTTCTCGGCAAATGCCTCATCCACGCCCATCTCTTTCCACCGCAGGCGGGGCATGCCGATGGGGTTTAAGACAGCGGGGACAACCGCTTTTGCATTGAGCGAGGAGAGCCACTTGAGGCCGTACTCCCCGATCGTCTTGTACGATGCGCCGCTAACCTGTGCGCTCCGGATCGGCACGAGACGCTCGGCGCCAAACACCTTTCCCAGCGCAACGAGAAGCTCCAGCATCTTCTGCCGGGTTTCGCCCTGCTCTCCTGCGAGGATCTTCTCGTCGTCAGCATCGAGATACATCAGGGTCACCAGGTGGCACGCGAGAAGTCCGCCTCGCGCCCGAGCACCATTGTTGCATCCACACCAATCTTCACGTTGGTGCCATCTTCGAGCTGGCAGGGATCGAGAGACGAGCCCCGGACACCGGTAATCACCATGACATCGAGGTCGCCACGGACCCGGGTCGCAACCGCGTACTCCACATCGTGGGGATCATTGGGATCGATATCCTCGTCCACGACCACTACGTGCTTGAGCGAGGTGTGGGCAGCAAACGCGGCCATGATGGCATTCTTTGCATCGCCCTGCGTGCTCTTCTTTATCTGGATCACCGCGTGGAGATACCCGCACCCGCCCTTGGTCAGCACCACGTTGCGCACTTCGGTGACCCCGGCTACCGCCTTATAGATCTTGGGTTCGTAGGGAGCGCCCATCAGCATCTTGTGCTCGTCGCCACCGGGCAGGATGCCGTGGTAGATGAAGTCCGGCTTTACATACATGCCGGTGAACTCGATGATGTGCTGCATTCGGATCGGATCGTAAGTACCGGTGATATCCACAAACGGTCCTTCCTCGGTGAGATCCCCCGTGATGAAACCTTCCAGCACGATCTCTGCGTCGGGAACCAGTACCCCGTTACTGCACCGGTGCACCTTCAATTCTCCGCCGATCAGTTCTGCGGCAAACGGGAGTTCCATTGCCGTTGGCACCCGCGTGCAGCTTGCAAAGGTGACTGCCGGGTGCGTCCCGATCGTGATTGCAATAGGGAGTTTCTCACCCTTTGCCAGCGCCTTTTTGAGCATCACGTGCGTGTGCCGGCCTTCCACGAGCCGGGCCGCCACCCGGCGGGAGTCGAGCACCTGCATCCGGTGGATCGATGCGTTCTCCACGCCATCCCAGCGGGAGAAGACGATCGCTGATGTGAGATATTTTCCCGCATCTTTCGGGAAGTGGTGCATAATCGGAATACGGGTGAGGTCAGGCTTTTGCATCTTCAGAGGAGCACCCTCAACAATCTTCCCATCGAATTTGGCATCGGCGAGCGTTTTTACAATCAGTTTTTCATCAATGCCAAGGGCAAGGGAGAGCGAGGTCCGGCTTGCGGTGAGGTTCATCACCGCACGCTTGCCCTCAATATTGTGGAAGAAAAGGAGCTTGTCGGTCGTACTCGCCATCTTTGCAGCCTGCATATCGGTTGAGACAGGCTCGTTCACATCGATGACAAGCCCCTGTTTACGCATTTTTTCTATGAATTCACGCATCGTAACCACTCCAGCGCTGTGCAAGCGTATGTTCCACCTCAAGGTGGTCGAGCACCCGGGCAACGACCATGTCCACCAGATCATCGATGGTCTTCGGGTGGTGGTAGAAGGCAGGGCAGGCGGGCATGATCAGTGCCCCTGCATCTTCGGCAGCAAGCATGTTTTTCAAATGGATCTTGGAGAGCGGGGTTTCCCGGGTGACCAGAATGCATTTCCGGCCTTCTTTTAAGCAGACATCCGCCGTCCGGGTGATCAGGTTGTCGGCATACCCGGTCGCTATCGCCGAGAGCGTCTTGGCACTACAGGGGATTACGACCATCCCGTCGATCTTGTGCGAGCCGCTAGCGATCGATGCCCCCATCTTATCGATGTGATGGACCGTTGCATTGAGCCCATCGAAAGAGATACCCTCGTGAGTGGCGATCTGCTGCGCAATATCCGATACAATGAGATGGACATGCGCATCTTTGCACAGCACCTCAAGCAGGCGGCGGGCATAGCAGGCCCCGCTTGCCCCCGTAACGCCGACAACGTATTCCTTTTTCATCATTACCCTGCCCCTTCTTTGTGATAGCAATGTCGGATTGAAGGCAAAAAGAGTTTATGCCGGGATTGTCCGGCCGTTTGGAATATTTGCCTGGATGTAAGCAGGGCAAAGAAACGTACCTGACCTGCGTTTCTTCGACCCTACGGACCTGAGGCTTCAAGTCACTGCCGCGCCTCGATAACGAGTGTATTGGGGATATTGTAGAGCCGCAAGGTATCATACTCCTTGTCCTTGTGCTCATCCAGGAAATCCAGCAGCTCGTTGGTGCTCTTTCAACATCCCGGTGCTTTCGATAAGGTTAAGGCGGTTGAAGGTCAGTGCAAGGCTCTTTTTTGCAATGTCCTTATGTAGGAATCGCCATCAGCACGTTTTCAGTTCCGTGATCGCGTTGAGAGAACCGTATAGACCCGGAGCTTGTGGCTGTTCTTATGCATCATACGATCAGCAGAGCGGAGTAAGGGGTGATGGTGAGGAGCAGCACGATTGCTACAACACCACCCGCCACCACAATCCGGTCTTCGATCATATCACCGTTCACCAGAAATCAGGGTTCCCTTACTCCTGCTTTCAATAAAACCTTGACACGGTTTCCTTTCATTGTAATTTTGTAGGGTCCTTGTTTGTACATGGGGATTTGCTGGTCAAGGTCAAGGGAGTATTGTCGTCCATATCCGTAAGAATCCGTGTGGCCGGAGTCTACATTAGTAACATCCATGGTAAACCAACAATACTGTAAATCGTCATTAAGTGGTGTGATCTTCAGATCAAGTCCCCATGCTGGATTATCCACCCTGAATTCCTTGACGATGACATCATTCTCACTCTGGAAAGAGTACCCGTAAGGGTCGTTGAGATACGTCCGCCCTAAGGTAAACGTGGATTGGGGCGCGGTAGTTATTACGGCTGATGCTGCTGCCACGGTTGGCACCGGTGTTGCAGCGGGTGCTGCTACTGGCGTCTGGGCGCACCCGGCAACCATGACACCCGCTATCAGAATTGCAAATATTACCAAAACACGGTGTTTGATCATGGTGAGTGTTTTGATACATGCATATATTATAGTTTATTTTGGAGCGTGAGGAGCAACGACCCTGTTCAGGGATTAAAACAGGGTATCCTGCCGGGTCGGTTTTTTGATGTGCAGAATTTCACATGCAGCGTCGGTAACCCGTTCCTGCATTCCTGAAAGGGTATAGACGCCGAGACGCCACTGTTCGCGCCGGGTGGCATTGAGCGTCCGTACCCGGGGAGAGAACTCTTCGAAATCCACTACCTCATGCTGGTTCTTCACCCGGACACCCAGTGACATCTCACTGGGGATCGAAGGAATATCTACCAGCACTTCGTGAGGCTGGACACCGGCCTGTTCAGCGATCCGGGTAGCAAAATCCCGGCATTTTTTGATCGGTACACCATCCTGAAAGATAACTATATTGACCTGGTCGCTCCCGACGGAAAGGGCCCGCTTGTAGAGCCGGCGTTGGTACAATCGCGCCGCAAGATCCCGTGCCACAGGTTTTTCCGAGGTCTGTAACGTATGCATGCACTCCGGATCATCCATGTTCAGTATATTTTGTGCATCGGCAGCGGTTGCACCGGTGAGATGTTCGAGAACAGCAAGTTGGAACATACACTCCCCGATCCGGCTCACATGATGGTAATAGACGGACGGGCGCATCAGCGTACGGGCGATGAGCAGGGATTCTGCCGCATTCACGCCGTTCTCATCGAGCACCGTTCCATCGGGCGTCCGGATGAGGTACCGGATAAGACGCTGGGCATCCACTGTACCATACGGGGCACCGGTATAATACGCATCCCGGAGCAGGTAGTCCATCCGGTCCACATCGAGATCGCCGTGGATGATACCGGACAACGGGTGTTTTCCTTTCACCACCGAACAGAGTTCATCGGGATCAATGTCCGAGGACCGGAGCAGGCTTCCCACCTGGTCCTCGACAATCAGGTCGATATCATCATGGGTGCGGTGCAGGAACTCTTCCATCAGGGGTTCGCTGGCATGGGAGAACGGGCCATGCCCGATATCATGGAGAAGCGCGGCAGCGACCACCAGCGTGCGCTCGGGATCAGATAAGCCGAAACGCCGGCTGGCAATATCGGCAAGGAACATGGTGCCCAGCGAGTGCTCGAACCGCGTGTGGTTCGCACCCGGATACACCAGGTAAGAAAAACCGAGCTGCTTGATGTAGCGGAGACGCTGCAGAGCCGGGGAATCCAGCAGGGCAAGTGCAAACTCTTCCACTTCCACATAGCCATGAACCGGGTCTTTGATGATCTTCAAACTCACTAAACAATCTTCATATACATCGCATAAAAGTATTGAGTAATGATTACCTTCCTTTCGGGCGGGACTGGCACCCCGAAACTCCTGCGGGGCATGCAGAAAGTGATGGACCGGCACGAGATCTCGGTTATTGTCAACACGGCAGAAGACATCTGGATCTCGGGAAACCATATCTCACCGGATGTTGACACGGTCATGTATCTCTTCGCCGGCATCCTCAACACGGATACCTGGTGGGGGGTGAGAAATGACACGTTCATAACCCACGATGAGATCACGCGGCTGGGTGTCGATGAGTTTATCGCAATCGGCGACCGGGACCGGGCAGTGCATGTTGCCCGGGGCGAGATGATGCGAAACGGGATGCGCCTGACCAATGCGACAAAAATCCTCTGCGACCGTTTCGGGGTCCGGGAAAATGTTCTGCCCATGACTGATACCGAAGTGACAACCCAGGTCCAGACCGATATCGGTCTCATCCATTTCCAGGAGTACTGGATCCGGGCAAAGGGCAAGATCGAGATCCAGAAAGTTGTGCGGAATTTTAATGAGCCCCCGGTAGTTACCGAAGAGGGACTGGCGGCAATCGAAGCAAGCGAAGCGGTCGTGATCGGCCCTTCCAATCCAATTACGAGCATCCTGCCTATCCTTGCCTGTGAAGGAATGAAAGCTGCCCTCAAGGATAAATTTGTTATCGCGGTAAGCCCGTTCATCGGAAACGAGCCGATCAGCGGCCCGGCGGGCGCCCTCATGAAAGCTGCAGGATATGAACCGAGCTCCATCGGCACGTTCAACTGTTATGGCGGGTTGACTGATATCTTCGTACAGGATATCCGCGATCCGGTTGAAGTGAGTAATTCCATCAGGTTCGACACCCTGATGACTGACGAGGATAAGAGCATTGCCCTGGCACGTGAGATCCTTGACAGGATAAAAACAGGCTGATGGCTACCATTTATTGCCAACTGACTTGTTTTTCGTTTTAATTTTACGATCCCTGAAGTAACAGCACGCTACCGTGGCAAACCTATTTAACGCTGCGGAATAACGGTTATCGTGAGAGGCATGAAGAGATTTATAAACGGTAAGACGGGCATAATCATCGTGGTTTTATTGGTATTCCTTTCCGGGTGCATATCAACTCCTGATTCGGAAAAAGGCACTATCAGTCTTACTTCTTCACCTTCGGGCTCTGAGGTCTATCTCGACAACCAGTACCAGGGGAGCACCCCGGTCACGATTCCTGATGTTGTTCCTGGACCGCACACGCTTGAATACCGTCATGCAGGATACCAGAGCTGGTCAACTGCCATCACCGTCATACCGGGTCCATCCAACTATTATGCAGCTTTAGTCCAAAAGGCAGTAACTCAGATACCTCAGGCTGTAACTCAGACATTAACACCAGTGCCAGGACAGGCTGCAGTAACGATCGATGTGGAGAAAAAGACGATGGTGCTCGGGGATTCGAATCTTTTTTCGGGGACCGCAGTCGGAACGAACAGTGTGTTACTGACATTATACGGGCCGGGTAAATATTCAGAAGGGGTGTCCTTAGTCCAGCAGAACGTTAACGGGCTCGGCAGGTGGAGTTACACCTGGAACCCGGGCACTTCTGCCCAATCGGGTTCGTACATTATGATAGTATCTGACTCCTGGAAAACCACCTCAGCGCGGACTGAATTTACCGTTATAGGGGGAGGAGTCGTCTCCATTTCACCGAGCAGCTACGCGGCATCTCCCGGGGGTTCAGTCACTTTTTCGGGCCAGTGCACCACCGGCGCCCAGAATGTAATGCTGGGATTATACGGGCCCGGGCAATTTGCCGGGGGTAGGGAATTTGGCCCTATCTCTGTATCGGCTGATAAAACCTGGAGTTTTCCCATGACTCTCGATGCAACCATGCCAACTGGCTACTACACCATGTATGTGTATGATGTCCCGAAAACTTCCTCAGGTAATGTCCAGTTTTCGGTTGGTTATACATCACCATCATCGTCATAATTTTTTTTGCATCCGGTATTCTCGCCATTCCCTGATTTTTATAATAGGGCTGATTCACCGGAATAACCGGACCATAAACCGGAACCATTGAGACAGGGAGGAAAATCTCTCTTTCAATCCGCATTTTTTCTTAAAAAAAGGCGGGAGCGGCAAAATTCGACGGATTGTCTATCCGATACCTATTTGAAGGATTTTATACTAATATTCGTTCGGAGAATTCCCATGAGTATTATAAAGAAATTCCTCAACATGTTCAAATCAGGAAAGGGCGAGGAGGAAGAGCAGGCACGTCGCCTTGCACAAAAGGAGCGCTACGATAATTTCCTCAAAGCCCTCACCGATGGTGACCTTGATACACGCTGGAATGCTGTTCGATCCGTCGGGGATCTCGGTGAGCCATTTATCGAACCGCTCATCCGTGGCCTGAAAGACGAGTACTGGATCATCAGGCGCGGATCGGCAGATACACTCGGCAAGATCGGGGCTCCTGCTGTAGCGCCCCTCATCAATGCACTTGATGAAACATCCGATGATGTACGCCAGGAGACGATCCGGGCACTCCAGTTAATCGGCGAGCCATCAGTCGGCCCCCTGATCCAGGCAGCAAAGCACACCCACCCGCTCATCCGCCGGGGAGCCGTACAGGCACTGGGGATTATGAGTGAGAGAAGATCCGTTGCCCACCTCATCGAATCATTAAAAGATGCAGATCCTTATGTTCGTCACGAGGGTGCAGTAGCACTTGGCCGCATTGGCGATCCCCGGGCAGTCGGGCCTTTGATCGACAGCCTCAACGATGCCAGGGAGCATGTCCGGATGGCAGCGATGGCAACACTCTGCTCACTGGGAGAGCCTGCCATTGAACCGCTCATACGGGCGCTCATTGATCCCAATGATGATGTCCAGCGCCGGGCGGGACTTGCGCTGGTTACCATCGGGGAACCCTCCGTAGATCCGCTGATAAAAGCTCTCGGCGACCAGAACCCCGGTATCCGCAAAGGCGCAGCAGAAGTGCTCGGCCAGATCGGCAATACACGGGCGATCTCTCCCATCATCGGGGCTCTTGATGATCCGGAGCGGCCGGTTCGCATTGAAGTCGTTAAGTCGCTGGCAGCACTTGGCGTACCTGCTATCGCGCCGCTCATGCAGGTCTTCCGCGAAAGCGATATCCGGATGCGGACCGGTGCAATGGAGGCACTCTGGATGCTCGGCCAGCCGGCAACTACTCCTCTCATCATGGTCTTAAAAGACGGCCAGAGCGATGTCCGCAGGCGTGCGGTGCTCCTTCTTGGGGAGATTGGCGACCAGAAGGCAGTAGACCACATCACTGGCCTCCTGTCTGATGAGAATGTGTCGGTGCGCCGGGAAGCATTCGAAGCGCTCGAAATGATCAAGAAACGAACTGCACAATAAATACCAGCGGTTCATCTTTTTTTCTATGAAAATGGTCTCAGCCATTTTCAGTACAGGTATGCTTGTTGCATTCGCAACCTTATGGTAAGTACTAAAAAGTACCAGTATTTCCGATACAATGCTTCTGCGATGGATTGATTCTGCGATGGATTGATATAATCGGATTGCCAGAGCATGCAGGTAAAAGATGGAGTGAAGACCATGCGAATCGTGGTGACTAAACGGAATCGTGATGCAGTCCTGTCACGAGCGAAAGGGAGTGCGGGGCTGGATACACCCAACGATACCTATCGCGAGCGGTTGATCAAATATATCCCTGTCGAGTCGATCGCCTTGTTCGTTGCCATATACGGGATTGCCTATTATTTGTCCGGAACTGAATCCTGGTTTCCGGTCATAGCACGCTGGATCCGGATCCTCGGATTCCTGGGTACGGTGCTGTATCTCTGGAAAGCAGAGAGGGTTACTGATCTGGTACAGCTGGGTATCTCTGCAATCGGGTTTCTTGTCTGGACCTGTGCTCTTGGGGTAACAGAAGTAACATCCCTGCCTTTTTACAATGCCATTGTTGCCGGTCTGCTCCTCGTAGCATTCGTATTTCTGGCGCCACTGATCGATGGTGTCCCTGAAATCTGGTAACAGTACAATAACAAAAACCGGAAAAAATAATGCAATCCGGAAGGATAGGTACAAACATGGATCAGTTCATGCAGGAAGCGATTGAAGAAGCAAAACAAGGGCTTGCAGAGGGGGGCATTCCCATCGGTTCGGTTCTGGTGCGGGGGAATACGATTATCGGTAGGGGACATAACCGAAGGGTGCAGGAAGGCGATCCCATTATCCATGCGGAGATCGACTGCCTGCGCAAAGCCGGGCGGATCGGGACGTACCGTGATTCCGTGCTGTATTCCACGCTCATGCCCTGCTATCTCTGTGCCGGTGCTGCTGTCCAGTTCGGTATAAAAAAAGTCATTGCAGGCGAATCGCGGAATTTTGCCGGTGCCCGTGCCTTCATGGAGGAGCATGGTATCGAAGTGATCGATCTGGATCTTGACGAATGTGCCTCTATGATGCAGGAATTTATCCGAAAAAATTCCCGGCTGTGGAACGAGGATATCGGGGAACTCTGAACTGGCATTTACTGTCGCCACCCCCCTCATATCCTTGCAGAAATTTTCTTCGTGGCCCCCCTTGCCCGGCTCCGCTTCACGATAGCAAGGGAGCGGGGGTGTTTCCTGTCGATCCAGCATATCCAGGGCGAATACATTATCGTGGCCCACCGGGCAGGAGGGATCTTGAGATGGAGACGCGGGGGAATGTACATGCGGACGCGATTTTTTAAAAAACAACACATAGTCAACTGTGAAATAATCAAAAAGATGCTCTTCTTTCCTTACTAACCTCCCTGCCCAGCGAGGACCCGACGAGGCGTCCGAGCGACCCTGTAGGGGAGGGGGGATCGCAACAAGAGGATGGGGGGTAGCCCGGGGCTTCCCCCCCCCGAGGGGCGGCGGCTGGTCGCCGTCCCTCCCTAGGCTCATATAGAATAAGTCACAGCAAAGTCATTGAGAAGTTCAAGAAATATATTGTGTAATCGTGTACTTTTTCTAATACGGTCCCTGACTATTTGAGCCCTTACGCTTTAAGTACAAAATTACAATCGCTACAAATATTACAATTACCGCGACGATTACTACCAAATTTCTTGTTGCTTCATTGCCTAAGGTATTTACTGCTGCAACATAATCTGCCATTATAGATAAAACTGTATTTTTTTAATTATTAACACTGTGCATGATTATACAAATTCGGCTATGGGGAATTTCTCAATTACCTTAAACATTGCTGGCGCTTTAGAGAAAATGGATTAGAGAATCAAGCCATCGGCAATAAAATGCTGCCATGGGGTTTTTGACTAAATTTTATTTTTACAAATATTTACAGTCAACAGTGTGTTATTTAAAAAAAAGCCCGGGGGATCAGGGATATGAAATATCGGGAAGTATTAAAAAAAATTATTTCAGTTCCCCTAACCCTTTCCAGTAATCGTACTCATTTGTCCAGGTTTCCTTGTTGAACGATACCAGGCGCTTGAAATATTCCTTGCGCTCAAGCAGGTTCTTCTCCTGCACCGGATCTGTCCACTTCCTCTTGATCGCATCAGCCAGTTTTCGTCCCAGTTCCTTTGCCTGCTTCTCGGCGCCGACGATCGCGTTCGGGTCTGCACCAACAAGGACGCCGACTTTCCCAACCGTTGTCACCCCGAAGTTGCCGAGTGTAAAGTTCATGTAATCAGCAACCTCGTCAACATGGGATCCCCCTGCCGTGCAGACCGAACATCCATACTTCCCGGTAAAGGACTGGCAGTGGATCACATCCGCCATCCGGTCGAGCATCGTCTTGAGCTGGGCGGTGACCTGGTTGATGTAATTGGGGGAGCCAAGAACAATACCATCGGCGCTCATCATCTTCTCAAGCAGCGCAGGGAAATCATCGTCATGGATGCATTCACCCGATGCATAGCAGGCACAACATGCTGTGCAGTACTTGATCTCAAGGCCGCAGATATCCACAAACATAACATCTGCGCCGCTCTGTCGCGCTCCTTCCAAAACAGCCATAACCAGCCGGCGGGTCTGGCTCTTCTCTCCTTTCGGGCTTGCGTTGATACCGATAATCTTCATGATACGTTCACAATGTAGTGGTGTTTTTCCGGAAGGATAAAGGTGTGCAAATATTCCTTCCATGATATTTCTATAAAAATTACCGATGTGGTCCTGGAGCGCCAGCACTGCTGATCGAATCTTAAGCAGCCGCAAAATCCTTTTTCCTTCCGGGAGGAAGAGTACTGATCTCATGACCGTGCCGGAGCTCTTATGATCATTTGCGATATTGCTGATTTATCCCATGAACAGGTCATCGACCGCTCACTTCTCTGCGAACTGCTGCATCCTGACAAAGTGACCGGGGCAGAAGGCCTTGCATGCAGTGTTGCCCATGCCATCATCCCGCCCGGGGAGTCCACACTCCCTCATATTCTGGAAAAATCAACGGAACTCTACTACATTCTTGAAGGAACGGGGGAAATGCACATCGGCCCCGAAACCGGGGCAGTGAGACCGGGCCAGATCATCCTGATCCCTCCCGGTGCCCGCCAGTGGATCCGGAATACCGGCAGGGATAACCTGGTATTCCTCTGCATTGTCTCGCCCAAATGGCACGCAGCAGATGAAAGACTCGTTGGGTAAGTGCAGACTCCCGTAGGAGATTGCCGGCCGCGTTTTTTATACAATTCTTTTTTATAGAGAATTGACTATGCTACAGTATGGATGCCGTGCCGTTAACACCCCTCCAGAGAACACGGATCATCTTTTTCCTGATCCTGTTTGCAGCTGCGCTCTGGGCAGTTTTCCTTATCAGGGCGGGAGAATTCTTCCAGTTCTCGCTCATGCTGGCCCTTATTGCAGGATTAAACCCGGTCTTTGTTTTCCTTGATGTGAAAAGTTCACAGAAAATCAGGGGATGGATCTTTTTTTACCTCATGATTCTCGTGGCACTGTTATGGGCAACATTCCTGATGATGCAGGGCACCATGCTCTGGATAAGCCTGCTGCTCTTCATTGTTGTCAGCGGCATGTGCCTGTTTTCGCTGGTAGTGGAAGGAATTGAACCCGGGGTTACCAGTGTATCCTCATGATTCTTTTGTTTACAAGAGGTGCCGGATGGAAAACAAAGAGCGAATAATAAAAGATTTACCCGTCATCCGGAATAGTGTACTGTATGGACAATGTTGAACAGGATAATCCCCACCGGATCTCCAAAGGGCGGTTGGAAACGATGGTGGACACGATCTTTGCGTTCGCCATGACCCTGCTCGTGCTCGGGATTGCGATGCCACAGATATCCGTGAGCCAGGCTGCAACTGAACTCCCTGCCTATCTTGAAAAACTATTACCGCAGTTTATCCTTTTCATCATTGCATTCCTGGTACTTGCCTTTTTCTGGATCGAACACCATCGCCAGTTCCATTTCCTGAAAAACGTTGATCCAACGGTCCTCCGGTTCAATATCGCGATCCTCATCTTCATTGTCCTGATTCCGTTCACTACTGATGTTTCAGGAGCCTATGACGGGGTGCTGATCGCCGTACTCATATTCCATATAAACATCCTTCTCATCGGGGGGCTGTTTCTGGGTCTCTGGATGCATATCTGCCGGTGCAGCAATCGCACCACGGAAGGAGTTAACATCGATAAAGAAGGACACCGGTTCCTGATCCTTGCAGCAGTCCCGTCCACTGCTTTCCTCGGTATTGTTATTGCGTTTATTTCCCCCCCGTACTCCCTGGTTGTCTATCTTCTCGTCCCGATTATCATAGTCATAAGAGGGAGGAAGTCTTTAGGAAACCCGGAACAAAACGCATGAGAATAATTGTAAAAAAAAGTTAGGCAGGAATGCAGTCTGCCTATTCCCAGTAATACTTAACAAAGAGTTTTGATTTTCGGATTTTTGGCGTGAAGTGATGGAGCGCAAGCGGTACGATAATTACAGTCACGATGACATTGCCCACAAGCCACGTCATAAAGACACTCCCGATCTGTGCGGAGGTGATGACATTTCCCAGTGCAAGGGTGTAGGCACCCCAGGCTGCACCCACAACATTGTTGATCAATACGCCAAAGAGCAGCAGCAGCGTCCAGTCCCGCCGGTTCTCAAGATTGAGATCCACTTCAAAGGTGCGCAGGGCAACCAGCGGTATGAGAACCTGCAGGAGGCCGGCGATCGACCAGTAGATTGCAACATCCGTGGGGATGACCGGGCTCGTTGAGAGCAGTCCGGCACCAATAAAGGTACCTGCATAGGCAGCAATCGCACCATAGGCCCCAAACCAGAGGGTAAAGAGGATCATAAACGCTACGGCAAAAAAGAGAACTGATACACCACCAACATTTCCGGGTAAAGCAATTACACAGAGCCGGGCGAGGACGGCATTGACCACGATAAGAGCGAGGGTGAGGATGACAAAGGAATACGTTGGTTCACGAACGTTTTTCATACTTTCTCCTTTATTCCATATTATGTCCAGATATAAATAGTATTTATGGCCCGGGACATCCCGGTTATCCGGGATCAACGGTTTTATTTTCCTTTTGCTGTGTATCCTTCGCAATTTTTATGATTGTGACACCGTATCTATACACAGGAGTATTTGCGGACATATGACCCCATCACAGGATTCTGCGCTTGATTCTGCATCTGTACAGGAAAATTTTCTTATAGAGCATGCCGCTGTGGCGCTGGACGAGCGCAGGGATGCCGGGCTCGAAGGGCTCGTTGAAGGGCTTGATTCGGTCATCATCGCGGCCGAGACCGACAACCTTGTGCCTGCGGTTTATGAACTGCTCCGGTACACCGGACTCGCGTGCACAGAAGCCTTCTTCGATGCGGAATCACAGAGCTATGTGCTCTCCGCACCGGGTTCGGCTTCACTGATCGTCCGTTCGCGGGGCAGTGCTTCAAACCCTTTTGCCGGAACAAATAAGGCACGGCTGACGGGACTGCATCCCAATACCCGGCTCGAAAGTTTTGTCTTTTCTACGCCGGATATTAATGAGTATGTGGCCATCCAGAAAGAGCGCGGGGTACAATTCCTGACACCCGGGCCCCTGGTATCCGATTACTTCTCTTTTATCCAGACCACTCCTTCTCCCTTTACCGGAAATTCAATCGGGTTTGTTGAGTGGCAGGATGGGATGCAGGCTTATGCCCCGACAGGAGCGACGATCATATCCCCGGACATTTCCAAACCGGAATACCAGCACCTGAAAAATATCGGTAAACTGGATCATGCTGCTACCCGGGTCAAGGCACAGGATCGCACCAGTGCGATCCTGGAATTTCTCTCCCTGACAAACTATCACTACGATTTCGGCGTGCACGTCAAGTCACTCAATTCTATTACGAGCGTGGCCCGGCGCAACAAGGAGGACTTTGCCATGGTCTTTACGTCGGGAATCACCCCATACAGCAGTGACGAGACATCCGGGCCTACCGAGAAGTTCATCCGGAATTATGGGACGAGGGTGCATCACATGGCATTCCAGACCGAAAAGATTGAAGAGACTGTTGCCCAGCTCAAAAGAGAGGGCATGGAGTTCCTGCTCGACCTCGTGGGATCAGAGGCAGAGGGGCTCAAACAGATCTTCTCCGAGCCCTCGCCACACACCCTGATGGTGAACGAATATATTCACCGGTACGGGGATTTTGACGGGTTTTTTACCCGGAGCAATGTGGAAAAACTGACTGAAGCAACGGCAAAACAATGAGCCGGCAGTCCATGGCGTGCAAGTATGATTGATAAAACCCGGAAAAACGAACGGAACGGCAGGGTCCGGCACCGGCCATGATCGTTATAGGCATTGATCCCGGCGTAGCCCGGCTCGGGTATGGCGTAATAAGAGTTGACAAAGGAGTGATAACACCGGTCTGCTACGGGTGTATCGAGACTAAGGCAGGCAGGCGACAGGCAGAACGGCTGCTCGAAATTTATACAGAGATCACCGCACTCTTTGGACGATATCCTCCGGACTTCCTGGCCATGGAAAAACTCTTTTTTTCCAAAAATGTCACGTCCGCGATGAGCGTGAGCGAGGTGCGGGGAGTGATTCTCCTTGCCGCAGAGCAGCACGGTCTCCCGGTTGAAGAGTACACCCCGAACCAGATCAAACAGGCGATCACCGGATCCGGGCGGGCGGACAAGGCGCAGGTGCAGGAGATGATCAAACGCCTGCTCCACCTCGATGAGATCCCCAAGCCGGACGATGCTGCCGATGGCCTTTCGATTGCCTTATGTCATATCCACATCATGAGATAGTACAATGATCGCGTATCTGTACGGTGAACCGGCCGGGACCGGGGACCGGTGGGTGATACTGGATGTCAACGGTATCGGGTACCGCGTGAATGTTCCCGGTCCCGAAGTTCAGGAGATCGCAGGCCGCAAGGGGAAGGTAAAACTTTTCACGCACATGGCCGTGCGGGAAGATGCGATCACCCTGTACGGGTTCCTCCACCCGAGCGGGCGGGAGATTTTTTCCATCCTTATCGGGGTCTCCGGCATCGGCCCCCAGACGGCGCTCAATATCCTCTCCCAGATCACGCTTGAGGATTTTGCGATGGCCATCCTCTCCGAAGACGAGAAGAGCCTGACCCGGATCTCAGGGATCGGCAGCAAGAGCGCCAAGCGACTCATCCTTGAACTCAAAGACAAGATCAGGAAAGTACGCGATTCCCTGCCAAAGGCGGGAGCCGGAAAGGGAGATGCCCTGATCCACGATGCAGCCAGTGCACTGATCTCGCTGGGTTTTACCGAGAATGACTCGTACGATGCGGTGAAAACCTCTGCTGCCGCTCTGAAAGATCCGTCCATCCAGACCCTGATCAAAGCGGCACTGGTAACCCTCAAAGAACACTGACACGACCATGAGCGAGCGGATTATATCTCCCGAACCCCTGCCGGATGAAGGTGAAGAGCTCACGCTCCGCCCGGCTTCGCTCGATATGTTCATCGGGCAGGCACAGGTCAAAGAGACCCTGAAGATCGCAATCGAAGCCGCACAGCGCCGGGGCGAACCGATCGATCACATCCTCTTCTCAGGGCCGCCGGGACTGGGAAAGACTACGCTCGCCTATATCATTGCACACGAGATGGGCGCAGCGATCAGGACAACAACCGGCCCGGTGCTGGAAAAGCCCGGCGATGTCGCAGCGCTGGCCACTGCGCTGAAAAACGGGGACGTGCTCTTCATTGACGAGATCCATCGCATGAACCCGGTAGTAGAGGAGATCCTCTATCCTGCTATGGAGGATTTTTTCATCGATGTCATGATCGGTGAAGGCCCCAGCGCCCGCTCGATCAAAATCGAGCTCGAACACTTCACCCTGATCGGTGCAACCACCCGGCAGGGCCTGCTGAGTTCGCCGTTCCGGGACCGGTTCGGTATCATCATCCGCCTCAATTTGTATTCCCCGGCAGAACTTGTCGAGATCATCACCCGGAGCGCCGGCATCCTTAAAATTCCCATCACCCCGGAGGGTGCCGCTGCGATCGCCCAGCGGAGCCGGGGCACACCACGGATTGGCAACCGCCTTTTACGGAGGGTGCGGGACTTTGCCACGGTGAAGGGCGACGGTACCATCACCGCAGGGATCGCGGCAAGCGCGCTCTCGCTCATGCAGATCGACGAGCTCGGGCTGGACGAACTCGACCGGCGCATCCTCTCGGTCATTGCCGAGGATTTCGGCGGGGGGCCGGTCGGGGCAAAGACCATTGCCATCTCGGTGGGGGAAGAGACCCGTACCATTGAAGAAGTGTACGAGCCGTACCTCATCCAGATCGGTTTTTTAAAAAGGACATCGCAGGGCAGGCAGACTACACCGGCAGCACAACGGCACCTGAAAAATCCCCAGAAGACATTGTTCTGAAATCCGGGATTCCCCCCGGAAATACCGGCATTTCCCGGGGATTCTGCAACAGTTCATCTATATCTTCGAATTTTTTCGCAGTTAACGCCAGATTCATCATCTTTTCGTGTATAAAGAATCCTGATCAACTATGGCGTGGAAGAAAAACACCCTGGTCGCTCTCGCCGCCCTCCTTCTCGTGCTCACGGCAGTCATCGTGAGCGGATGCATGGGTTCAACGGCAACACCACCGGCCGGGGATATCAAAAAATTCAGTTCCGCAGAAGAGATCCGCGAGTACATCCGGAACAATTCGGAGCTTGCCGGGGGATCAACCTACGCGGCCAATGGAATCGGGATAACGGGTAGCGATGTCGTAGTTCCGGAGGCTGCACGGGATTCCTCCGCAAAGAGTGCAACCCTCACGGCTGCGGCCCCTGCTGCCGGGGGCATCGGATCGGCCGATCACTCGCAGACCAATGTGCAGGTTACCGGCGTCGATGAACCGGATTTCGTCAAGAACGATGCCCGGTACATCTACGTGATCTCCGGCAACACGCTGACTATCGTGGATACGTACCCGGCATCCTCGGCATCGATCCTCTCAAAGACCGAGCTCGATGATACGCCCCGGGAAATTTTCATCACCGGTGACCGGCTCGTGCTCCTGACAACCGGAATCTCCGAACTCGCGGAAGACGATGGGGCGCAGGCCCCGGACACCGCAGCAAAGGTTGCCATGATGTCGCGGTACCCGTACTACCGCTCTGCACCCGTCACCCATGCAATCTTCTACGATATCACTGACCGGGCGCACCCGAAACTGCTCAAAGACTACACCATCGATGGCGATTACACCGATGCCCGGATGATCGGTGAAACGGTCTACCTGCTCTCCCGCGAATCGGTGTACCCGTACAATGACCGGATCATCGTCCCCGCGATCCGGGAAGATGCGAAGATTATCGCAACACCGGATGTGTATTACTTCGACAATCCCGAACGCCAGTTCGATTTCACCACCATCACTTCGTTTGATGCCGGCACCGGCGCCACCAAGGATGCAAAGACGTACCTGGTCGGCAGCGGCAACATCATCTATGTCTCGCCGGATGCGATGTACGTGAGCTACCAGAAGTACCACAACATCTACCCGGTGCGGGGCATAGCAAAACCCGCCATGGCAGTGATGGTGGGTTCCGGCGGGTCGGCAGCTGGCACGATGTCAGTGTCTTCTGTTGTTCAGGATTTCAACACCATGAGCGAGACTGACAAACAGGCTGCCATTGCAGATCTAAAGAATTGGGAACAGGAAGCGATCCTCAAGAAAGAGCTTGATCAAACGACCACGATCATCCACAAGATCGGGATCAACAATGGCGCAATCACCTATCTTGCAAAAGGTGAGGTGCCGGGATATCTCAAGAACCAGTTCGCGATGGACGAGTATGGCGGTAACCTGCGGGTTGCAACCACGTCTGATGTCTGGACAACCCGGGGCCAGTACGAGTACAACAATGTCTTTGTGCTGGACAGCGCGATGAAGACGATTGGCGAGCTGACGCATATCGCCGAGCAGGAGAAGATCTACTCGACCCGGTTCATCGGCGACCGGCTCTACATGGTCACCTTCAAGCGGATCGACCCGTTCTTTGTGATCGACCTCTCGACTCCCGCGAGCCCGAAGATCCTTGGCAAGCTCAAGATCCCCGGTTACTCCGATTACCTCCATCCTTATGACAAGAACCACGTGATCGGTCTTGGCAAGGAGACCGGCACGAACGAATGGGGCGGGGTCTCGGCCCAGGGAATCAAGCTCGCCCTCTTTGATGTGAGCGATGTTGAGCACCCCAAGCAGCTCGACAAGGTGGAGATCGGTGATGCCGGCTCGGACTCTGCGGCCCTCTCGGACCACAAGGCGTTCCTCTTTGACAAGGAAAAGAACCTGCTCGTGATCCCGGCCCGGGTCGTAAAGCAGGACACCAGCCAGAACGATAAACTTCGAGGCGGCCAGGCGCAGGTCTGGTACGGGGCGTACGTCTTCGGGATCAACCCGGAGACCGGCTTTGTCCTGCGGGGCACGGTCGAACACGGAACAGGTGGCGGGGGATACTATTACTATGGCAGCTCCCGGGATGAAGTGAAACGCTCGCTCTACATCGGCGATACGCTGTACACACTGTCATTGGCAAAGATCCTCGCTAACCCGTTAAACCAGATTAATACCACGGTCGCAACGATTCATCTGGACGGGAAGGATGAAATTTTGTATCCGGTGATGAAAGGAGAATAAGAGAAGATATAAAAAAGATTTTTTTTAGTTTTTTAATTTTTCAAATTTTTTTCTATCAGACAGCCTGGGCACCCATGCTGGGAGGGATCAGCTTGCTGATGACCATCTCGGGAACCTGCATCGAAGTTTTGACGGTCATATCAAAGAGGGCATTGCTTCCCGAAGGCCCGAGATACTTGAGGGTGATCTGGAAATCGGTATCCATGAGCGGTATGCCAAGCGCAGTGATCCGGGCATGGCGCGGGTTGATGATCCGTTCCTGGCCAACCGTCAGCTTCTCTTTGGTTCCGTCAACAGAGACATCGACACCATCCGGCATCGTGAGTACGAGAATTGTGGTAGTACCGATAGTGACGGGCTTCCCGTCGGGCAGGGAAACCCGGTAGCTGGTGCTATAGGGAAACGAAGTTCCGGTCTGTGAATCGATGACAGCAACGGTCAGGGTGACAACGGCAAGGACGGAAACAACAGCCACTACGGCAATGATTCCGACAAGGATCTTCGTCCCGGTGCTCCAACCGCCAATGCCTGAACCGTCGGATTTTTCATTAGTATTGGTCATATTTTTCACCTATCGTATAAACGAGGGGGTAAAATATAAAGATGGCGGGATTTTTCGCTGGGGTTGGGAAAATTCCCATAAAGTCCATAATCCCTCCCGGCCCATTGTTATAGGATTTTGATGCGTATACCCATACAGTCAGTCACACCGGAAACCGGCCACGCGGAGGTCTGCGGGTTTGTCCATGAGGTCCGGGACCTCGGCGGCCTTGCCTTCTTTTTGATCCGCGACCGGACCGGCATCCTCCAGGTGACCATTCCCAAGAAAAAAGTGAGCGAAGCAGTCCTTGCCGCGGCAAAAGCCGTGTCCCGCGAATCCGTAGTACGAATCAGCGGGCAGGTCAAGGCAGTCGACAAAGCACCCGGCGGGCGCGAGCTCATCCCGGAAACATTCGAGATCGTCAGCCTTGCCGAGACCCCGCTGCCACTCGATGTATCGGAGAAAGTATCCGTGGAGCTCGACACCCGGCTCGATGGCCGGTTTCTCGATGTGCGGAGGCCCCGGGTCGCCGCCGTCTTTGCGATCCGCAGCGCCGCGATGCACGCGATCAATGATTACCTCCACAAAGAAGGATTCATCTCGATCACAACCCCCAAGATCGTGGCCGCTGCAACTGAAGGCGGCACCGAGCTCTTCCCGATTGCGTACTTCGACAAGGAAGCCTACCTCAACCAGAGCCCCCAGCTCTTCAAGCAGATGATGATGGCTGCCGGCCTTGAGAAAGTGTACGAGATCGGGCCGATCTTCCGGGCCGAGGAGCACAACACCACCAAGCACCTCAACGAGGCCACGAGCATTGATATCGAAGTCTCGTACGCCGACCACATCGAAGTGATGCGGATTCTCGAAGATGTCGTGATAAAGACGTACGAGTACGTGGACAAGACCTGCTCCGATCACCTCGCGAACATGGACATAACGGACTTTGCGGTACCGAAGGGCCCGTTCCCCCGGCTTCCCTACAGCGAAGCGATCGAGATCGCAAAGAAAAAGATCGAAGACCCGATCAAGTACGGCGATGACATCGGCAGCGCTGCCGAGCGGGCGATCGGTGCCGAGATGGGAGGCCACTACTTTATCGTGGACTGGCCATCCGAGATCCGGCCGTACTATGCAATGCCCTACGAGAACGATCCCACCATCTGCAAGGCGTTCGATCTCATGCACCCGAGGATGGAACTCTCCAGCGGCGCCCAGCGGGTCCATAACCATGACCAGCTCGTGCAGCAGATCGCAAAGAAGGGCCTCAACCCGGAGAGCTTCGACTTCTACTTAAAGCCGTTCCGGTACGGCATGCCCCCCCACGCAGGCTGGGGACTGGGCGCAGACCGTCTCGTCATGACCATGCTGGGACTTTCCAATGTCCGCGAGGCGGTTCTCTTCCCCCGCGACATGCACCGGCTCGTACCGTAATATCCCTACCAATTACTATTTTTGCATCCGGGTCAATGGAATTATAATAAAATCGGAGGACCGGACCGGTTATGGCAAAGGAATATTTCATCAACAAAGTGCTGGCGACAACCGTAGTGGGCAGCTACCCGGTGGTCAAAGGCGGAGGCCTGAAAAGTCTCTTTGATCCGCTCCACTCCGCAGTCGAGACTGCGGTTGCCGACCAGATGAATGCCGGCATCGATATCATCTCGGACGGGCAGGTGCGGGGCGACATGATCGGGGCGTTTGCCTCCAAGCTGCCCGGCATCCGGGACCAGCAGGTGATCGGGAAGGTTCAGCCTGCGGACGGGCCGATAACCGTGGCCGATACGAAATACGCCGTGTCAAAAGCCCCGAAAGTAAAAGGCATCATCACCGGGCCATCCACGCTCGCCCACGGCCTGCACATCAGCACGCCGATGTACCGGAACAAGGAGGAACTTGCCCTCGATCTGGCCGCAGCACTCATAGTCGAAGCCCGGAGCCTTGAAGCGGCCGGCATCACCCTGCTCCAGATCGACGAACCGATCTTCTCAACCGGCATCGCGGACTTAAACGTGGGCAGGGAGGCGATCGAGGCGATCACAAAAGCGGTCCGCATCCCGACGTGCATGCATGTCTGCGGGGGTTTGGGGAACGTAATCGACGAGATCCTCAAGTTCAACGTGAACGTCTTCGACTTCGAGTTCGCCAACAACACGGCCAACATCGATCTCCTCTCGCGCCGGGACTTGGGCGGGCGGATGATCGGGTACGGCTGCGTGGACTCATCGATCGAGCAGGTCGAGACCGTTCCCGAGATCCGGAAGCGGATCGAAAAGGGCGTGGAGATCTTCGGGCCCAAGACCATGCTCATCGATCCTGACTGTGGCATGCGAATGCGGAGCCGAGAGTCGGCCTACTGGAAACTTAAGAATATGTGCGATGCCGCAAAGGAAGTGCGGATCGCGCTGTAGATTTTTTTTTAAATTCTCCTTTTTAATTCCCCCATCGTTTGCGAAGAATTATTTTCCTGCTCCACCCTAGTACGTGACAACCGTTTTGCCGGAGGGCACGGGATGGTGTACTCGTATGCGAGCATGGAAAGAGCTAAGTTACCTCTTGGTATTCTGCGTAGTCCTTGTCGGATTTTCTTTCATCACCGGATGTACCGAGAAGGGATCGGCACCTGGTGTCGCGGATAGCGCAAACGAATCGGCTGTCGTGAAAACTGATGCCGGGTACGTTTCGGGAATACACCAGGGCGGCCTCCGCGTCTACTATGGCATCCCGTTTGCAGCTCCTCCGACCGGCAATCTCCGGTGGCGCCCCCCGGCCCCCGTGCAGCCGTGGAGCGGGATTAGGGAAACGAATTCGTTTGCACCAAACCCACCCCAGCCCATCACCCCAAACCCCGCAACCGGGGAACCGGTCATGAGCGAGGATTGCCTTTACCTCAATGTCTGGACCCCGGCAAAAAACCCGGATGAAAAACTCCCTGTGATGGTCTTTTTCTATGGCGGCGCATTCGGAAAGATTGCACCTCAAGGTACCATCGCGGGCTACAATGGGACCACACTTGCAGAGAAAGGCGTTGTTCTCGTCACGGTAAATTACCGGCTTGGCGCACTCGGGTTCCTTGCCCATCCCGAACTCTCGCAGGAGTCCCCCCACAACAGCTCGGGCAACTATGGAATCCAGGACCAGGTCGCGGCCCTGCAATGGGTCCAGCGCAATATCGGCGCATTCGGCGGCGATCCGTCCCGGGTAACGATCTTCGGGCAGTCCGCAGGGGGAGAGAGCGTCCTCATCCACCTCGTGAGCCCGGAGAGCAGAGGCCTGTACCAGCAGGCGATTGTCGAGAGCGGCCCCTTCTGGGCAAACGGGCCAACGATCGACAACGTGCATCCAAAGGCCGATGCCGAATCATTCGGGCAGCAGTATGCAGCAAGCCTCGGGTACTCCGGTCCGGGTGCAATCCGGGAGATGCGGAACCTGAGTACCGCTGCCCTGATCAACGCAACACCCTGGCCCCCGACTTCGTGGGAACTTACCCATACGCTCAAATTCGAGCCCACTATCGACGGCTGGATCCTTCCTGATTCCGTAGACAACCTGTTCCTCCTCCACCGCGAGAACCCGGTCCCCCTTATGATCGGGACAAACACCGGTGACGGTTCCACCCTCTCTGCCAATGCCAACATGACCGTCCCTGAATACGAGAATCTTCTCCGGAATTATTTCCGGGGCGAAGCGGATGCGATCTTAGCCCGGTACCCCGCCAATTCGACTGCAGAAGTCCAGCTCCGGCTCGGCCAGATCATGACCCGCTACGACTTTGCCGATGCCGCGAAATTTGCCGCGGGATCGATGGCAGACCTGAACCAGAGCGCCTACCTGTACCGGTACTCCTATGATATTCCGGGGCAACCGGACGGGGCATTCCACGGAAGCGAGACCGTCCTCCTGTTCGGGGGCAATCCATTCTTAAAACCGGATCCTGCGGTCAGCGCGAATGTCGTGGATCTCTGGACCCGGTTTGCAAAAACAGGCAACCCGAACGGTGGGGTGGATATCACCTGGCCGAACTACACCCGGCAGGGTGGCCGGTATCTCGATATCAATACCACCCTGTCCGTGATGAGCGGGTAGCAGTCAGGACCGGCAGCCCACCCGGATTCCTTTTTTTATGTTTGCGAAGAATTATTTTCCAGCCTCGCTAAAATAACAGATAACCCGGTTTTTCTTCCAGATCGATCGGTTTTAAGAGGATCATCCATGAATAAGAAATTCATAGCAATTCTGGCAATCACCCTCACCGTCTGCCTTCTCGCGGTTGCAGGGTGTACGAATAATTCCGGAACCTGCCCGGCACCCGCAGCAGGTCAGGTAATACTGCAACCGAGTCCTGTTTCGATCAATGCAACGCCCGTCCAGTACAAAGAAGTCAACGGTGTGAAGCTGGCATACCGGGAATTTGGATCATCCGGTGAACCTATCCTGCTCATCGAGGGATTCGGAGGGACCGTGGCTAATGCAACGCCCCTGCAAGATTCGTGGAATGAGACCTTCCTTGGCATCCTCTCCTCGAAATACCATGTCTACGCCTATGACCACCGGGGGATGGGATACAGCAGTGACAGTAACGTAACGCACACGATTCCCCTGTATGCAGACGATGCAGCCGGGCTGATCAAGGCCCTCGGTTATGACAGCATGCATGTCTACGGGGAATCTATGGGATCCTCGACAGCCCAGCAGCTGGTAATCGATCACCCGGAACGCGTGCGAAAACTGATCCTTGATTCCAATACCTACGATGCCCGCATTCCCGAGTGCAAAAATCTGCTTGCCATCCTCAAGGCGGATGCTGTCGATCCCACCCAGACCGTTGGCGTCAGGGAGGAAGCACAGGCAAACCTTGTCTGGAATGGGACCTGGGACGGTCTCTCCGGGATCAAAAAGGATGTCATGCTCGTGGTAGGTACCAGTGACCCGCTGACGCCTCAACAGGTCTCGGTCCGGATGGCCGGGCAGATCAATGGCTCGTGGCTCGTGCGATTCAAGGGACTCCCGCATTGCGGGTCCCATTATGCACCTGTCCAGTACGGGGAGAATGCTCTCAATTTCCTCGGGATGAATGAGGCGCCGCTCGGAAATCAGTAAATTCTTTTTTTTAAGAGTGTTATTCGGGAGATCCATTCCGGTAAACGAGCTTGTTATCCCGGACCACAAACCCAAAATATCCCGCATCAAAGATACTACAACAAGGAAATCCCATGTCGGAAGAATCGGCACATCGAATACGGGTCAGGGCATTCCAGCACACTCCCTCAGAACAGCTCGGATTTTTTGAACAGATCTTCGCGGAACACAATGTCCCGTTCGAATACGCCCGGCTCTGGGAAGGAGATTGCGTCAGCATGGATGGCGCTACGCACCTTGTCTTTCTCGGGGGGCCGATGAGCGTGAATGATGAGCAGGAACTCCCGTGGCTTAAAGAGGAGAAGGCGCTCATCTGGAGAGCGGTAAAGAAGCGGGTACCGGTGCTCGGCCTCTGCCTCGGCGCCCAGCTGATCGCATCAGCGCACGGGGCAACGGTCTACAGGTTCGTGAACGAGACCGGTTGGTACCCGGTCCACACGACCCCCGATGCCACCGGGGTTTTTTCATCGTTCCCGGACACCTTCCGCGTCTTCCAGATGCATGGCGAGACCTTCCACCTGCCGGTGAGAGCGAAGCTCCAGTGCCGGGGCGACCAGGTCCCTCACCAGGGCTTCCGGCTCGGTTCGGCACTCGGGCTCCAGTTCCATCTCGAGATGACCGGAAACCTGATCCGGGACTGGACAAAAGGTGAGAGAACATTCCTCCGGCAAAAGATCGGGTGCGACACGGAACGGTACCTTGCGGAGAGCAACCGGCTCTGCCGGCAGGTGGCAGGGGAATTCCTGTACGGGAATGTACGGAAAACCCGCTGATTTGAAAAACTCTCAAATTCGTTTCCGGTCGATACCCGGAAAAAATGCAAGCGGGAGATCGCAGGAGTATTAATCCGGGCCGCTGACATTCTCTTATGAAAAATTCCCTCCGCCTCCTCGTCCCGCTCGCCCTCATCCTCGCGGTCCTTGCCGTGGGATGTGCACAGCCAGCCTCCCCGGCCATTCCGGTTCCCGCGACCGCAACACCGCTTCCGGTCGCTACGACCATGCCGGTACCGGTCTCGCCCGCCGCACAAACCTGCTCGCTCACTCCCGGCCCCACGCAGCAGGTGCCGGCGTCTGAATCGGTCAGTATCACCGTTGACCGGAACACAATCTCGGAGAACCCGACCATCACCACGAGATTCAATGGCGGCCAGGGCCTTGGCATGATCCAGAGGATGGCAGTCACCGTCATCCGCTCGGACTGTGTCACCGAGCAGGGCTTGCAGGACGCTCCGGGAATAGGGGCCAGCGTCACCCTGATGGGCACAACCCGGACCGATCGCGTGATCGTGGTGGTAACGATGACTTCAGGAAACCAGTACACGGTCATCGATAACAATTACCCGTTTCCGAAAGCGATGTGAACCGGATCCGGTTTTCAGGTCAAAAATTAAAATTTTACCGGATTTTCCGGATTTTTTTATTTTATAAAATTAAGGGTGACACGGAGATCCGTATCCGTGAAGGGCTTGACAATGAATCCCGCGGGCTCGACTTCCTTTGCCCGGTCAAGGATCTCCTGGTCGCTGTTACCCGAGAAAAAAATGATCTGTGCATTCGAATTTGCCTTGATTATCCGGGCCGCACTGATCCCGTCCAGTTTTCCGGGCATCATGATGTCCATGAACACGAGATCGGGTTTTGTTATCTCCGAGAGTTTCACCGCCTCTTCACCGGATTCTGCCATGGCGCATGTTTCATAGCCAAGCATTTTCAGCCGCAGCTGCATAAGATTCCGGATAATCTCGTCATCATCAACGATCATGACTTTCTCTTTTTTGGTGACAGGGTAAGAGACCGGCTTAGGTGAGGTGCTCGGGGCCGGGGAGCCGGGTGTGCTCACGGTATCCGGTTCCGCTTTTTTGCCGGCGGTTGCTTTTGTCGCCGGATCTGAAACGCTTTTTAACTTGACCGGGCCGCTGTCCTCATCCATACCGGTCGTCTTTATGGCAGAGGAGAAATTGAACACGTTCCGGTCCTTCGAACCATACTGCCGGACCCCGGGGGAAAACTCAGAAAATACTTCGAGGGCATTTCTCCCCATTCTCTTTCGTGTCATGACCTGCCGGAGGTCCTC